>Ga0160457_1000038_pt1 | contig 216752 bp, 210 predicted proteins | sample HID1972M_E6MG_FD_108242 | JGI IMG/M metagenome (GOLD analysis project Ga0160457, IMG submission 108242) | Enriched pill bug-associated microbial communities from UW Madison campus, WI, USA - HID1972M_E6 MG | ecosystem: Host-associated > Arthropoda: Insects > Digestive system > Unclassified ...
AAAAAAAAAAAAAAAAAAAAAAAATAAAAAAAAAAAAAAAAAAAAAAAAAAAAAAAAAAAAAAAAAAAAAAAAATGAAAAATTCGGGAAATGTAGTATTTATAACGAGCGGTAGCGCCAGAATTGGCCTTGCTTTTTTCCGAAATTGGCATTTGGTTTAGTAAATGCTAAAAAATATTACAACTCCCTAAAATAAAATCACCACCGTTACAACATATAATGAAAGCATATATTTTAAAACGATACAATCAGGAAGCTAAGCTTGAACCAGCGGACGTGGCAAAACCTTTGGTAAAAGAAAATGAAGTTCTAATAGAAATTTTTGCTGCCGGCCTTAATCTATTGGATTCGAAATTAAAAAAAGGAGAATTTAAATTATTATTACCTTATAAGTTGCCTTTAATTTTAGGGCACGATTTAGCTGGGGTAATTAAAGAAATCGGTAAAAATGTAAGAGATTTTAAGGTTGGCGATGAAGTTTATGCCAGGGCATCCGACTATCACATAGGAACTTTTGCCGAATACATTTCTATCGACGAGCAAGATGTTGCACTAAAGCCAAAAAACCTTAGTATGGAAGAAGCTGCATCAGTTCCCTTAGTTGGTTTAACAGCTTGGCAAGCATTAGTAGAAAAAGCAAAGCTGAAAAAAGGTCAAAAAGTATTTATACAAGCTGGTTCTGGCGGTGTTGGCACCATCGCCATTCAATTAGCAAAATACTTGGGCGCCACAGTTGCCACTACAGCTAGTGCCAACAATTTCGAACTTGTAAAGCGTTTAGGCGCCGATGTAATGATAGATTACCGAAAGGATGATTTTGAAACCGTGCTAAAAGATTACGATGTGGTTTTGAATAGCCAAGATGATAAGACTTTATTCAAATCTTTAAACATACTTAAGCCCAATACTAAACTTATTTCTATATCCGGTCCACCGGATGTTGATTTCGCCAGAGAAATCGGTTTACCGTGGCTAATGAGAATCATTATTTACTTTTTAAGCAGAAAGGTTAGCAGACGGGCGAAAAAATTGGGTATTGATTATTCATTTCTATTTATGAAAGCAAGTGGTAAACAGTTAGCCGAAATTACTTCGCTAATTGAGCAAGGCCATATTAAGCCAGTTGTAGACAAAATTTTCACATTTGACGAAACTAACGAAGCTTTGGAGTACATAGAAGCGGGCCGAAGTAAAGGAAAAGTAGTAATTAAGATTAAATAGCCTATAATTGGTTTTCTGCTAAGAGTTTTATATCCTTAACTTCTAAAATTTGCTTAGGGTATCCTTTAAAAACACTGTTGATCATAGCCTGCCCTACTTGCGCCACTGTACACGTATTATTCGGAAACAACAGCCTAAAAACTGGAAATAGCGCACTTATTATTTTATAGTAACCCTTTACATTTTTCTGACCTCTGGTGGGTTTCATCGCCCCTGGTCTAAAATTATAAACTTTTGCAAAAGGCAACTTCATTAATTCATTCTCTGCTTTTCCTTTAACCCTCGCCCACATTACGCGACCTTTTTCGGTGCTATCCGTATGGCTTCCAGAAACATGGCAAAATATCATTTTAGGATTATGTTTAACAAGAACATTCGCAAAATGCAAAGTAGTATCAAAGGTAATTTTAGTATAGTCAGCTTCTGTTAAACCATTTGAGCTAATACCGGCACAATAAAAACAAGCATTGTAATCTTTAAGCTGTTCAGTAAATTCATCTAATTTAAAGAAATTGGGCACTATCAATTCCTTGAGTTTAGGATGAATCATTTTCGACGGCCTCCTATTTACCATTAACACTTCGCTTACTTTATCGCTTGCCAAACATTCTAATATTACTCCCTCACCTACTAATCCGGTTGCACCGGTAACAATTACTTTAAAGCCCATAGCTAAATATATAAGTTTCCATTTACATACTGCAGATTTTGGATGGCAGAAAAATACCTAAAAGTGAGTATTGCTTAAGCTCTAATTGCAAGTTAATTTTAGTTAACCTTTAAACAACTAAATTAATTATCATGAAACAAGCAAAAAAACTTTTATGGATTGCAATGGCACTACCGATGCTGGTTGCCAGTTGCGAGCTCTTTGAGCCTGTAGAGGAAGAGGAAGAAGAACAGAAAGTAGACAACAGTACCTACAGCTATTCTTTCACTTGTCCGTCGGGCACAAAAAATACCTTTCAAATTCCAAACCGATTATCTGCAGCCTGCAAGAAGAACTGGGAATATTACGCCAAAACTTATGCTTGCAACGAAGCCGATTATTTTGCGGAGGCTGAAAGACGTAAAAGATCTTGTCCATGAGATGGCTAATTTTAGTGTTACTGTTTTTCATAACAGTTAAAGCTGATGCACAAATTAAGTTAAATTCTGGCCAATACACTACAGAAGACGGCTATTATACGGTAACCATAAATTTTAGTGGAGATAAGCTGACGCTAATTGAACCTAATACCACTTCTGTATACGAAAAGGTAGAACCTAACATCTTCAGATTTATACATCCTCGGAGTAAAACAGACTATAGGATAGAAATTATAGACCCAAACACTATACAAACTTTTAAACCTAATGTAAATAATAGTCGTTTTACAATTAAGCGTAGCAGTAGCGATGCAACAGCAAATAACGATCAATTTAAAAGATACTTCGCATTAGCAGAGCATTATAAGGCAAAAATGATAAGCGATAAAAAAGATGCGCAGCTTTGGTCCTTCTGTGCCGCCGCCGCAATGGCTCGTAGCAGTATGAACGAGGAAGGATTTGCTGATTATGCAGGCAAGGTAGCATCATCAGTTAAATTAATAATTGTTAACAAGGCAAAATGCCCCTGCGAAGATGCAATTCCAATAGCCATATGGAATGCAGCAAAATAATTAACTACACGCACTCAAAAGCTCAGGCAGTTTGTCTGGGCTTTTTTATTTTAAAAAAATGTGATAACATTATAAAATGTAAAATTTATTAGTTTTACGGCATGCAAAAAAACATGCGTATCCTCAATTACTTATTGGCTTTACTTATAATTGCCTTTATTGCACTTACGGCTTTTGTAATACAAAATCCTTTTTCAGCGTTGGACCTAAATATATCTAAGCTTGTACAACAACATCATTCGGCTACGCTTGACAAAGTTATGTTAGCCATTAGTTTTTTTGGCGAACTACCATGGTCTTTGGTAATGGTTTTAGTTGTTGCAGGGGTATTTCTTGCTTTTAAGCATCGCAGAGAAGCCTATTTTATAACGGCAATCTTATCATCTGGATTGGTTATTTTGGGTGCTAAACATATTTTCAACAGACCTAGGCCAACAGAACTGTATGTTCGTTTAGTTGAAATAAATCGCTTTCAGAGTTTCCCAAGTGGGCATGTTACTTCTTATGTACTGTTTTTTGGTTTTATGATTGTGCTGATGAAATACATGGATCACTTAGCTCCAATTACTCGAAAGATCATCACCTATCTTTCTGTTTTTTATATTATAACTATACCCGTATCTAGAATTTATTTGGGTGCACACTGGTTTACCGATGTAGCAGCAGGTTTTCTTTTGGGTTTAATCTGTTTATTTCCGCTTTGCTTTTTTTATTTAAAAAGAAACGGGGATAAAGCTATGCCTCATCCCCGTCATCTAAATTAACGCTCTCGTATATATAGACGCTAAGTTTTGCAGAATATTGTATCCAGATTAAATTATTTTATAATTATCGAATTTATTAGTTTCTGTTGGGCAGTTTTGTAGCTTTTTCCTTTATCGCTAATAACAGAAATAGTATACATTTTTGCATCTACAAAAAAGTTTAAAAGCGCAGTATCAAATGACTCACCCTCAGCTTCGGTCGTCATTGTTATTTTATACGCTGGGTAACCTCTAAAAGTTGTAATTTCTTCGTTAGTCGGCTTGCTATTGCTACCTAATGCAATGCCGTTTTTTAACTTTTCGTAAGTTTCTTTCTTTTTTAATTCGGTTGCTAAAGTTTTGGCATCCAGCCCTAATTTAGAAAAATCAGTTACCATAACCATACATTTACCGGCGCTATCAATTTCGCCGTACCAAGCTTCCTTTCCATCAACATCTAACTTCTCTATAGGCGAAGGGAGTAAAAGCGACACTTTTTGATCGAGGGCAATTCGCTTCCACTCTGTTTCAAATAGAATTGAAACTGGTAATAATAAAAGTATTATGATTTTGTTCATATCCTGATCAATTAAGAAACCAAGATAGGATTTTAAAAACTTCTAAAATAAAAAAGGCGGAGATGAAACTATCGTTTTATCCCCGCCAATCTAAATTAACGCTCTCAAATATATAGACGTTTAATCTGAAGCTTTATTATATCAACCTGAAAAAAAAATAGAAATATTTTTCAGCAATGCAGAATAATTTACTAATTTTTTTAGCATATATTTGTATAATGTTATTTGCAGTTGTAGATATAGAAACCACCGGAGGCTACGCATCAGCGCATGGCATTACCGAAATTGCCATTAAAATACATGATGGCGAATCGGTAATAGATAGTTTTGAAACTTTGATTAATCCGCATCAATATATACCTACACACATTCAGGCTTTAACAGGGATAGACAACGAAATGGTTGCCGATGCTCCAGATTTTAGAACAGTTGCCGACGAAATTTACAATTTGTTACGCGATAAAATTTTTGTTGCGCATAATGTCAATTTCGATTATTCCTTCGTTCGCCACCATCTTGAAGCTTGCGGTTACCAACTTAATACAAAAAAGCTATGTACTGTTCGGTTAAGTCGTAAAATATTTCCAAAACTTCCTTCTTATAGTTTAGGCAAGCTTTGCAATTCGCTTTCAATTACCTTAAATAACAGACACAGAGCTGGAGGCGATGCCGATGCAACAGCTATTTTATTAGGAATGCTGCTAGCTAACGATTCTGGTAATGTAATTAAGGATACACTTAAAAAAACATCTAAGGAACAAACCTTACCTCCAAATTTGGCTAAAAATGCTATTGATAAAATACCAAATACACCTGGCGTTTATTATTTTAAAGATGAAAAAGGAAAGGTAATATACGTTGGCAAGGCAAAACAGCTTAAAAAACGTGTTTGCACTCATTTCACGGGCAATAGCAACACGCAACAACGCCAGAACTTTTTAAAAGATATTTACAGTATAGATTTTGAATGTTGTGGTACAGAGTTGATGGCCTTTATTTTGGAAGCAGCAGAAATAAAAAAGCACTGGCCAGAAAATAACAGAGCGATGAAACGTTTTGAACAAAAATATTCGCTTTATTATTTCGAAGATCAAAAAGGCTACCTACGTTTAGGAATAGATAAATACCGGAAAAACGGCAGTGAGATATACAGTTTTAACAATTTGCTAGCAGGGCATGAACTATTAAGAAATGTAGCGGCAGAACATCAGCTTTGCGAAAAACTTTGTTTTATACAAAAACCGAAATTGGCTTGCACCAATCATGCTAGTGGAAACTGTGCCGGTGCTTGTATTGGCGAGGAAAGTGTAGCACTTTACAATTTCAGAGTAAAACGAGCAATTAAAGAGTTGCAAAATTTGCTACCATCATTTGCGTTAATTGATGAGGGCAGAAACGAAGACGAAAGAAGTTGTCTGTGGGTAGAAAAAGGTAAATTTTATGGAATGGGCTACATATCTAACTATAGTGACATAAACGATCTAGAATCCTTGAAATCTGCCATTGTTCCTTATCCTTCTAACGATTACATTTTAAATATGATTTTGGCGCATAGCGACCAATTTCCGCGTAAAATCATCTCATTAAATCAAAATCACATTTCAGACCTAGTTTAACAAATAAGTAAAAAATACTTTTTTATATCATTTTTGTACCATTAATTTCAATTATCGATTTGGTACTTTTGTAATATGAAAGCAGATATTCCTGTATATGACATCCAGAACTTTAAAGCCTACAAAAATGACGGCATTTTAGTTAGCAGGTTTCGTCATTATGCTTTGCAACACCAGCATTTACACAGCGCACATAGGCATAGCTTTTATCATCTTGTTTTTTTTACCGAGGGAACTGGAAATCAGCAGATAGATTTTAAAAAATTTGATGTTAAGCCTGGTCTCATTTATTTTATGATACCAGGACAAGTGCACAGTTGGGATTTTGAGACCGAACCCGAAGGCTACATTATCAACTTTAATAGTGATTATTTGAGCTCACTTCTCTTAAAACCAGATTACCTAGACGGCTTCAGTTTTTTCAGCGGCAGACCAGACCAACAAGTTTTGGTTCTAAGTGAAACTGTACAACAAGTGGCAATAAATATTTTTGAAGACATTTTAAAAGATGCCCAGAATGAAACGCCAATAAATGACGATTTAGTTAGAACGCTTTTGTTACGCTTATTTATTGAGATTGCCAGAGGCGAAAACAGCATTTTAGACAATGGCAATTCTTACAATCATACGTTACTGAAAAATTTCAAAACCTTAATTGAAACCAACTTTGCAGAGTTGAGATTGCCAAAACAGTATGCAAATCTGCTTTATATAACACCAAACCATTTAAATGCACTTTGTAAAGATTTATTGGGGACATCGGCTGGTGCATTAATTAGAGAAAGGGTTATCTTAGAAGCAAAGCGTCTGCTAATAAATCTAGATCTTTTAGTGTCGGAAATTGCAGGCAAGTTAAATTTCGAAGATCAATCTTACTTCATAAAATTTTTTAAAAAATACGAAGGCATCACCCCAGAAAAATTCAGAAAATTAAATACACATAACCATGGAAGCAGAAAAATCAAGTAACCAATATCACGTATCACAATGGGGTGCTTTTGTAAATTCAAAATGTCCACGTTGCAGGGTTGGAAGTGTATTTACTGGCGCTACGTATGGATTTAAAGTTCAGAAAATGAACGAGGTTTGCCCACATTGCAACCTTAAATTTGAACGTGAACCAGGATACTTTTATGTGGCTATGTTTGTGAGTTATGCCTTTAACGTAGCACAGATGATCACCGTTAGTGTTGCAGCATCTGTACTTGGTTTAGGATTAAGCTTTGAAAATCTGTGGTATTTCTTAGGCCTATTATTTGGCACAACTATTTTATGTGCACCATTTAATTATCGCTACTCAAGAATGGTACTGTTGTATTGGTTGTCGCCCGGTTTACATTACGAACCTGAAAGAAGCAAACCTAGAGCTTAATAAACAATGTAATAAGCGGTTGAATTTGCGTTTGTAGAAAAATTTGAAGATGCTGAACGCTGTTTAGAGTTCTCTTCCTTTTCTATTTGCTTTTCTGCTTTCTCTACCCTCTTCTCAACATATTTTTCTACAACTGGTGTTGCATGCGCACTTTTTGGCTCATCAACATGTTCGCTGTTTTTCTCGTTTTCTTTATTTGCCATATTCGGTATAACAAAGCACAGTTCGAAAAGGTTTTCGTAGGCACATATCTCAATGTTAAAAATAAAAACGGCCCGTAATTATGGGCCATTTTTATTTTAACGCTTTTTAATTCCGAATGGACAAGAAAGCTATGTTAAAAGTAATAGCACAGCTTTATCGCCGTATCTTCATAGAAAAAAACAAAGCTATTTGCTTTCTTTTAATACCATATCAATAGTAATGGCGGTTGCTACGATAGCAACTTTATTATTATTTTCAGCGTAGTTGGGGTCTATAGAAACATTGTATTTGTCTGCACTGGTAAAAATCTCTTTCATTGCTCCAGCCCATTTTTTAGAAATTTTTCCCATTTCTTGTCCTGCCGGATTTTTAATATCGAAATTCCAAGCTTTCCAGTCGCCTGTGATTTGTGCAATGTTTTCTCCGGTAGAAGGATTGTTAATTAAAAATGTAGGTTTAAAAAATTTAAACTTTTGGGTAATATGCCCAATTTCAGTACCAGAGGGGTCTGTAACGGTAATTTTCGACATCCAGAAAGTCCATCCGCGACTAATTGTTGCCTGTAATTGATCGTTAGCATCGGTAATTTCTAACTTAAACGGCATCATAGCTTTATTAATCAGCAATGTTAAAGCTTTGTGCCATCCACTCATGCGTTGCTTAATAATGCCAATTTGCACACCTTGCTCGTTATAAACTTTGTACTCGTTTGTAAATTTTAAGAAATTAACTTTCTCATCGATGAAATATTCATCGCCCACAAAAAATGTTGGAATTAATTGACTCATTTTTAGAATGTTTTTAATGGTTTATGTGTAGCAAAAATAGAAAAATCAATCAATTTTAAGCTACGCTGAAGATATAAACCGTTATTAATTAAAGATGATTAACTTTGCGCCATAATTTTAACAGCTATTGAAGAAAATAGCTTAACTCTTAATTAAAAATGATAGAAATAGGAAAGTATAACGACTTAAGAATAGTTGCTAAAAACAGTGACGGTTTAAGCTTAAGCGATGGAGACAGGGAAATTCTATTACCTTATGCGGATGTGCCAAAAGGAATTGAAATAGGCGATAATATCAATGTTTTTGTTTTTGTAAATAAAGATGGTAATACTATAGCTACTACCAAGGAAGCTTTTGCCGAAGTTGAAAGTTTTGCCTTTTTGCGTGTGGTAGATGCAACCGATGATGGTGCTTATTTGGACTTGGGTATAGGAAAAGATGTTTATGTACCTAGCCGAGAACAAAAGAGGATGATGGAAATTGGCGAAAGTTATGCCGTTTACCTTTACCTTGATGAAAGTAATGGGCGAATGCTGGCTTCTTCTCGTTTAGATAAGTTTATTGAAGAAGAAGACTTTGAATTTGATGAAGGCGATGAAGTTGCGCTGATGATTAGCGAACGAACCGATTTAGGTTATAACGCCATTATTAACAATAAATATATTGGATTGCTTTACCACAATGAGCTTTTTGCAAATTTGCAACCCGGCGATTACAGAAAGGGCTGGGTAAAAAAAGTACGCGTAGAAGGAAAAATAGATTTAACATTACAACCTACCGGTTTTGGCCACATTTTAGAAACCAGAGATGTGATATTAAAAGAGCTTAAAGAAAGCGGAGGAAAAATTGCTTTAGGCGATAAAAGTACTCCAGACGAGATTTATGATAGATTTCAGATTAGTAAAAGCGCCTTTAAAAAAGCTATTGGAGGTTTGTACAAATATAGATTAATCACCATTAGCGATTATGAAATTAAAATTTTAGTAGACGAGTTTGCTGATTAAAATATTTATTTCGTTTTAGTTAAACTATTTTATAGAAATAAGCGTATTTAATATTGAGTAGAGTCTACTTAAGGGAGTTTTTTGTAAGGTGTGGTTCGTAAGAACTGCACCTTTTTTGTTTTTCATAAGTACATCAATTATAATTCTGTTAAAATAATTGAGGCTTTTATCCTGAAATTCTTATCTTCACTTCTTAATTTAATAATAAAGTAGTTATGACAGGTACAGTAAAATGGTTTAATGATTCAAAAGGCTTCGGTTTTATTACGCCAGAAGAAGGCGGTAAAGATATATTTTGCCACCATTCAGCAATCAAATCTTCAGGATTAAGATCTTTACAAGAAGGACAACAAGTTGAGTTCGAAATTAAAGAAGGAAAAAAAGGACCTGAGGCTGAAAACGTAAAAGTAGTAGGATAAGTAGTAATATTTTTTATTTATTTATTTGATACAAAAAAGCCATCCATTTTAATTTGGATGGCTTTTTTTATTAATTGCAGTTAGCGAAACTTTCTTTAAGCTCCTTTAGCTTTGCCACTGCATTTTTTAATTCTTCGGGTGCTTTGCCGTACTCAAAAGTTACCCTTTTCTTTTTGCCATCTTGGCTTACCTCAACCCATTCGGCGCCTCCATCAGCACAATCTGGGCATCCTATAACCTCTTGTAATTTATCAAATTTATTTTTATCGATAGCGGCGGTAATGGTTTTAAATTCTTCATTAGTTATAACTTTCTCACAGGTTTTTGGATCTGGTATTTTACCATTCTTTGTTTTTGTAAAGGTTACTTTTGTTGTTTCAACTACAATGCTTTGCTTGCAGTAATTTACACACATACCGAACGATGTACCGTAACTAACAGTTGTGCTTTCTTTAATACTTTGTGTTTTACACGCTAGTAAGCCAACCGAGGCTAACAACATTAGCGTAAATAATTTGGTTTTCATAGGTTTTGTTCTAGTTTAATTTATAAACAATTTGATTAGGTATTTTCAGCAGTTGTGTCAAATAACCAACATGTTGTACCCTAAATTAACAGTTAAAATTGCCTTTTAAAAATTTAATATTCATTTGCTTTTGTTATTTTTAACATCCCAATTTGTTAAATTTTGTTCGCACTTTTCACTTACAAAACTCCACCGAAATTTTCGGCTGAGTTTAAAGAATATTATGGTTTCGCAAACCTTAAGCAAGTTAAGGTTTTAAGCACAACCCTGTTAATAATTGCTGGTTTAACCAGGGTTTTAGGTCTGTTGTTTTATGACGACGTTCAAAATATACGCAACTATAATGCACATTCGTTAGGCAATTGGATACAACTATCCGGTTCATTTATATTCTTTTTAACTAGTAGATGGGCATTGCAAAAACCTGAAATTACAAGCAGAATGCGTCAGTATATAACCATTGCCTTTATTGTGTTTATCCTGCTAGTTTCTTTTGGCGTGAGTTATACCGTTTCTATGTACAACACTAAAAACACTTTAACAATGTTTTTAATTGGCATTGTGGTAGTTAGCTTGTTTTTTGCTATAGAACACAAGGAAATAATTATGATTTCTACTTCTGTAATTATAATCTTCATAATTAGCATGGTAATTCCGCGAATTGATTTTGAAGAGAAAATAATGAATGTAATAGCTTCCTTTGTACTGGCCTTTATTTTAATGTGCGCCAGCAGGTACAGCTATTATTTCAAATCGCAGCACTTTGTGCAAGTTAAACAGCTTGAAGAGAAAAACTTAGAAATTGAGCGATTAAACATCCAAAAGAGCGAGATTTTAAGTTTTGTTGCCCACGATTTACGCAATCCTTTAAACAATATCGGCACATTAAGTAGTTTTATATTGGAGGAAAACGAAGAAAGCTTAGAGGCTAAAATGATTGCTGACTCTACCAAACAAGCTAAGGAAATTATAAATGATTTGATAGATGCTGTTAAACACGAAGAGGCTATCTTGCAAACCGAACCCACCAACATTGCTAATTATGTAGAAGCCATAGCAGATAAATGGCGAAGAAATAGTAATAGAAACATTTTATTTGAAGCAATTGAAATAGATGTTATGGCAGCTATCAATTATTCGAAATTAGAAAGGGTAATGGACAATATAATTAGCAATGGCTTAAAATTCTCTGACATCGACACGCCGTTGAGTATTAGCGTAGGAAGACGAAACACTAATATTTGCATTGTTATTAAAGATTACGGCATTGGCATTCCTGATAAATTGCTGAAATACATATTCAATCAATTTACGCAAGCCGGACGACGAGGATTAAAAGGCGAAAAATCTGTAGGATTAGGTCTACATATATCTAAAAAGATCGTAGAACAACACAAAGGGCGACTAATTTTTAGCAGTATTGAAAATCAGGGTAGTACTTTTACCATTTTACTCCCATCCGCCTAAAACTCTTCTTGGCTAGTAGCGTAAAGGTTCTGCGCAAAATTCACTAAAAACAATTCCTTTTTAGCCCGGGTAACAGCAGTATAAAGCCAGCGCATAAAATCTAAATCAATCATCTCGTCTGTTAGGTAGCCTTGATCTACAAAAACGGCATCCCATTGCCCGCCCTGTGCCTTATGGCAAGTTACCGCATAGGCAAATTTTATTTGTAACGCATTATAATAAGGATCTTGCTTTATCGCTTCCATTTTATCGCGTTTGCTGGTTAAATGGTCGTAATCTAACATTAACCCTTCAAATAGCTGTTTACTTTTTTCGTAAGGAAGATTTGGCGTTTCGGCTTGTAAGGTATCTAAAATCACTTTACAAGTAAGCGTTCCAACTTCCGGGAAGTCCAAAAAATCCAAGTTTACTTCTGCAAATCTTAACCCGTAGCGCTCTTCTTCTTTACGAACTCTAACAATTCGAGCCATATCGCCATTGGCTATAAACGAAACTTTTTGGTTTTCGGGCAACCAGAAATAATTGTTACGTACCACCATAATTTGGTCGCCGCCACTTAATTCTTCATCTCTGTATAAAAGCCTAGATCTTATTTGGTTATTATAGATATTTGCCGATTTATTAGATCTACAGACTACCAAAGTACTCTCGATTTCGAACTTTCTATAAGCATATTCCAAACCTTCTACCAACTTAAGCCCTGTCATGCTAAAAGTATCTTTGTAGCTTTTTGTTAAAAATTTAGGCAGTATTTTTTGTTCTTCATCGTAGTTGTTTATCAGCTTGCGTAACATAGTGGCATTGGCTAAAATTCCCGATTTTTTCTCCTGCCTAACAACTTCTTTCAACTCAACACCGGTAACGTTTAAGCCAAAATTATCTTTTAAATACTTTTCGTTTAATGCCGGACTTTCGATGCTGCCAACTGGGGGTAACTGAGCTGTATCGCCAACAAATAGAAGCGCACAATTTTTATCATTTCCTATCGGATTTGGCTGAAAAACAAACTCAATCAAATCTTTAAGGAAAGAAGATCCGTTTTGCGGATTCCACTCGTCAGCAATCATCGAAGCTTCATCGACAATAAAAAGCGTATTTTCTGCTAAGTTTGGCGCCAGTTGAAAAGCCATTTCTGTAGACACCGCACTTCGCTTACGGTATATTTTTTTATGTATGGTTAAGGCTGTTCTGTTGGTATAATTGCTAATAACTTTTGCAGCCCTACCCGTTGGCGCTAGCAAAACTACTCGCATTTTAAACTGGGGTAATGCGCTTACTAATGCAGCTACAGACGTAGTTTTTCCTGTACCTGCGTAACCTCTCAAAACAAAACATCTGTTATCAATTTCGCTGGTTAAAAAAGATGCAACTTTATCGCAAAACTGTAATTGTTCTTTAGTAGGTTGAAAAGGATATGATTGGGCAATAATGTGGGCATTATCCATTTAGCAAAGATGCAATGGTAATGTTATAGAAAAAAACTATTTTTGCCAACATATGAGCAATAACAACAGCATCTTATTAATCGACCCAGATTTTGACCCAGCTACATCATTAAACTGTAGTTTAATTGTTAAAATGGGATACGATAGTTTTTCTTATGCGATAATTAATAAGGAGAAAAATAAAGTGATTGCTGTATTTGATGAGCAAGAATGCGAAGATGTTGTCAAAAAACTCGCTGATAAAATAAAAACAGATAGTTATTTAGGCTTGAACTTTAACGATGTAAAAATTGCCAGCTATTCCGCTAATCTAATAAATATTCCTACTGAACTTTACAGCGAAGAAAGCTTAGAAGCGAATGCGCAATATTTTGCCGAACCTCATGACGGAAATTTACATGTACAAGCTCAGCCTCACTTCAAATTTAATAGCATTTTTGCTTTTGATAAAAAGACCAGCGCTATCTTCGAGAATTTCAAAGATGCAAAAATCTATCACGAGTCTGCCGGATTGCTAAATTTGGCTACTACTGCTACTGATGGCCTTTTTTTAGATTTTACCGTAGGCTCTTTTAGTGCACTATTTGTAAATGATGGCAAGGTGATTTTTCAGAAAAGTTACGATATAGAAAATACTGACGAGTTTAACTACTATTTGTTGCTAATAAAAAACCAGTTACAGATTAACGAAGAAACAAGTATAAAACTAAGCGGAATAATTCACGAAAAAGACCAAAAGCATAATGTGATTAGCAAATATTTTACTAAAACAACTATGCTTTTACCACCAAGTGATTTAGCGCTCGAAGTATTGGAAGACATGCCATCTCATTATTACACTACTCTTTTAGCTATTTACAAATGCGTATAATCGGTGGCCGTTTAAAAGGCATACAATTTTTTGCACCTACTAATTTGCCCGTTAGGCCAACCACAGATATGGCAAAAGAGGCATTATTTAACATTCTTTATAATAATTACGATTTCGAGGAGTGTGAAGTTCTGGATTTATTTACCGGAACAGGCAGTGTAAGTTTTGAGTTTGCCAGTAGAGGAGCAAAAAAAATAACTTCTGTCGACAAACATTCCGGTTGCATATACTGGATAAAATCTGTTATTGCAAAACATAATTTAGATGAAATTGAGCCGACAAAAGCAGATGTGCTTAAATTTTTAGAACAAGAAACCAAGCAGTATCAAATTATATTTGCCGATCCGCCTTACGATTTACCAAGTATTCCGCTTATACCAGAATTGGTATTTAAAAATAATTTATTGGCACCAAATGGGATTTTAGTAGTAGAACACGCTACCTACACCAAACTAAATCAGCAAAAAGGTTATACACAAACCAGAAAATACGGAAACTCTTCTTTTAGCTTTTTCGAAAATCAAGAATAAAACAAGTCGTTCGTTTTTTGACTCTAGACTCCGAACTATCGAATAATAGCTTTTCGAACTTTTAAATTTAACTCGTAAATTAAACTTTTAACCAGTAACTTCAACTATGAAAATTGCGCTATTTCCAGGTTCGTTTGACCCAATAACAATTGCCCACGTAGATATTTTGAAACGTGCTCTGCCTCTTTTCGATAAAGTTGTTGTAGGAATTGGATTAAACAGTTCGAAGCAAAATTTTATATCGGCAGAGAAAAGGGAAGAAATTGTTAGAACAATTTTTGCTTCTGCAGATAATATAGATGTACAACTCTACGAAGGTTTAACGGTAGATTTTTGCAAAAAAATTAACGCAAAATACATGATCCGAGGAATTAGATCGGCATCAGATTTTGAATATGAGAGAGCTATTGCACAAATTAATCAGACCATGATGCCAGAAGCAGAAACCATACTACTGCTAAGCAAACCCGAATATTCTGCTATCAGCTCTACCATAGTTAGAGACATTTTAAGAAATAACGGCGATGTTAGTCCGTTTGTGCCCAAAGAGGTAATTCAGTTTTTATAAATCTGAAAACCATTGCCTAGTTTTTTTCTGTAAAGCAAAAGCGGCTTACTCCTTAGCGGTTTCCCTGCTTTACACTACAATATTTTTGCCCTTCCGCTTTGCTCAGGTTGCAAAAAGGATTTCCGTTGCAATCAGGTTTGTAAAACTCAGCTTGTACAGCTATGAGGGTTTACTTGCACAAGCCCAAAATAAATAGCCCTACTTGAAGCGGCATCTTTTGCATGCTTAACGCTGAGCGATAGCGAAGTAAAGCATGCAAAAATACAGCGTAAAGGAGGACTATCGTTAATAGTTATCTGGTATTGCGCTTCAAAAAAATTAGATCAGGCTATCAGCCCTCAACACATCTAAAATAGCAGGATAGGTATTGGTTGTTTTTGCGGGCACATTTAACGGAGCAACCCAAGCTGCTTCAGTAATTCCTTCTTCCGTTTGCGGCACAAGCTTAGGCGAATTTTTCACCGTCATTTTATACCAATTTGTACGTTTTAGAATAACTTTCTGTCCTAACTCGTACACATGATAAGTTTTGCACAATAACTTGTCTCTGGTTTCTACTTTAACGCCGCACTCCTCTTCAACCTCACGCACGGCAGCCACTTTAATTTTTTCTTCTTTTTCTACTTTTCCTTTGGGCAAATCCCACTTCTTGTTACGGAAAATAAATAAAAACTCGCCTTTGGCATTGTTAACCAACCCGCCAGCCGCCTTTATAACCGTTAACCTTTTCTTTATAGTTTTAAATGTTTGTTTAGGATTTAACGACTGAAGAAAGTAGTTATTAGATTTTGATTTTTTGAGGTTTTTATAAAATGTTAAAAAATCAAATCCCTCTGTTTCAAGTTGTTGAATTTCTCCTGTTTGATTGGGCATTATATCTGCTATAAACAAGGTATTATCATTAATATAAATTCTGTAATTTTTCATAATATATTTCTAAATATATTTTAAGGCGGTTTTTGCTACTTTGTAGAAAAAATAACACCCCTCTCAATTGCATTTAAAAGGGGTTTTTCTTTAAATTTTCTACAACTTTTCTACAAAATCATTTCAGTTTTGCAGTTTTTAAAAGTAGAAAAAATTGACAAATTATATCGTGATTTTATATATTTAGCCAAAAAAACTATGAATAAATTTTTACAAGGACTATTCGCTGTAATTGGTATTGCTTTAGTGGTGATGCTTTATGTAATTTGTACAAAAATCAACGATAATAAAATTGGGAGATTTGCAAGTCACGGTGGTGGAATTTTAGATACTACCAATGGTGATTTATATTTTTATGATAATGGAGAGTATCTTAAAATATCAAATGGGAAGGAAACCAACGTTAAGAAAATTCAAAATTAAAAAGCAGATAAGAAATAAATCCTACCTGCTTTCAATGTTAGTACCTCTACCAACATTACTTGAACCTGCCTTCTGAAAAAGACACTAACTAATTTATATAATTTTTTTCTATATACTCTATATCTTCACAACCAATCAATAAAAGATTTTAATCGGTTTTTGTAGACGTACACCCAAGAATAAGCCATTATTGTTACGGTGTTATTAGAATCACCAATTGAACAACTAACTGTCTTATCTTCATTAAAGGTCTTAACCCTAAATAAAACACCTCCAAATGTAAATTTTTGTCCTTCTTTCAATGTACTTAATGTTGTGCCTTTCATCTAGCAAAAGAAGCATTTATTGATTTGAATCTGTTACGGGATTCCGTAAATACAAAATGCAGATAAGAAATTAATCCTACCTGCATTTACCTATTATTATTATTTTTTCCGAGATGAATCACATCTCAATTCTAAAATTAGAAATAATTACTAACCATTTCAACTAAAATTTCATTTTCAAATGCAGTCCAACCAAATGGAGATGAAACTTGCCAACACACCTTCACCCCATCAAAATAATTTATGATTGCACCTTGATAGTATCTATTTATGTAAATATCGAAATTACCCCCACCACCGCCACTAGTTGACAATTCTAGTGTTTTGACCTCGTCACCATAAGCCAGTTTTAATTTTATTTCTTCTAGTTCCACAACCATACCAACAAAATTAGTATGTACCGATATTGGTTTTAAGAATGGTTTTCAACAAAAAAAGGTAGACAGAAATTAATCTACCTACCTTTTACCTAAAAAAAAAGTCACTTAACCAAGCGATTTTATATTAACCTATTTCAAGTTACAAAATATTCTTTTAAGTTGTATACTAATTTGATAATCTTTTAACCGTTGATACTACTGTTTGCAATTCAAATGGCTTTGCTATAAACGCATCACAAAATTCAAATGAAAATTCCTCCGCTTGTTTTACGGTCATTCCAGCAGTCATCAAAATAATTTTGATATGCTTTAACTTTTCATCGTTCCTAATTTTAGTTGCCATTTCTTTACCATCGCTATTACCTAAGTGGATATCAATTATTGCTAAATCTGGGTTAAACGAATCCACTTCGTTGAAAAAGTCTTTTCTATTATAAACCACCTTTGTATGATAACCTTCACTTGATAATAAGAAATTGAGTACATCAGCGTTATCAGGATAGTCATCTGCTATAAGTATTTTCCGCATATGGTCAAAAATAATGTAAAAGTTGCGAATAAATTTGAATTGCGTGATATACGTATTGATTTATGTTATAATTACTTTAGTGAAAAAGTGATAAAAAAAATAGGGATGCAACCGTAGTTACACCCCCTCACGACAAAGGTATAATTTATTATTCGTCTTTTTTAGTTGCTTTATCTTTCAATTTGCTAAAGATAGAGCTTAATAACTCTTTGACCTCTGTTGCTACTTTAATACCTGTGAGGCTTTCAATATTTTCAACTATACCACTCAATAATGCTATCAAAGGAATCCCAACCATAACCTTAAACACAGCTAATTCCTCTTTTAGATAACTAACTTGGAAATAATGGATGACGAGAATGTAAACGAGAAACAATGTAACATCCTTTATTTTCTTAATTAGAAACTCCTTAAAGTTCAACTTCTGTTTACTATCTATTGCAACCCATACATCAAGTAAACCATCAATTACCACAAAAATAATCAGCATCAAACTTAGTTCCCGTGCTGGTTCAAACCAGACCAGAAACAATCCTATTAACTTTAAAAACCAAAGCTTTGCCGAAAAGAAAAAATCGCTTAGATGTTCTAACATTAGCTTTGGTATAATTTAATTTCTCTATTGCGCCTGTTAACCAAAACACTTATCACTTTCTTACCAGCGTGTACCCATTTTTTGAACTCCTTAAAAATATCATCTAAGGATGCTTTAGCATTAATTTTCTTAAGCAATGTTGATGTAGTAAATGCAAACGTTCCAACATTATAGCAAAAGCTAACAAGAGCGTTAAACGCTGATTGTGTCAAAGGAACTTTTACATTTTTGTTTACTGCATCTTCGTACAGCTTAATCTTTTTGTTAAACAGCTCATTAGCTTCATCTAATGTTATTATATCACCTTCTTTTACCTTGGCGTTATCAAGATGGTAAGTGTTACCATAACCGATTGTCCATACATTTGCTGGGCATAAATATGCTTTTAGGCGTAAGCCTTCTTCATTATGGATAAATTTTATCCCTTCATTATCTAATTTCATTTTTTAATAATTTAACCTCTGCCACCCCCTCGTGATGGTCTTGGTACGCCTGTACCACCTGCTACATTATTTGTCATAGATGTATATTCCGCATCTTTGAACTGAACCTCTTTTTTATAAATATCACCGTTATCATCACTATCATTTAATAGTTGCAACAGGTCTACACTGGTTACATCATTCTTTAGGTTTAATGATGATTTATAAGGGTAAAATAGCCCCTCTAAGCCATTAACTTTAAAGGTTGAACCAAAGTCAAACAACCCGAATAAAGACCCGCTAAATTGGATGTATGGTGTTCTGTTTTGGTTGAGAATTGAACGAACCGCAATCTCCAAAAGTTCCTTTGATTCGGTTCGACCATCACGATGCCATAACGTGGATGGTGAATCTCCTGTTGGTGTTTTAACCATAATTTGGTTGAGATAATTTGTTTTATTGAACTCTCCCAATTCTGGCTTAAAATCAGCATATTCATCGATATAATTCTTATTGGATTTTATCGTAATTCTATCACCATCGACTGTTGCAGCATTGTTGATTTTTGGCGTAAACTGTCGAATGATTCCACCGCCTGTATAGCTTGCAGTATCGAAACTTGGAAGGAAACTAATTTGCATAGTTGAGCCAGAAATTGGAATTGGAACATCGTTAATTTCAGAAGTATAAAATGCCTGTGAATCTGCTCCCCAACTTTCACTCCTTGTACCGCCTGTGCTACCATTACCGCCCCTTTCTAACTTGCAGAATTTAGGTGTATTTTCAAACCATCCAGTATAAACTTGCTGTCCATCAACAGTACTTCCACTTAAAGTTAACCAAGCACTTTGTGTTGGGTTGCTAACCTTAACCATAAACCTAACGTTACCGAATGTTGCAAGCTTAAGCGATAGATTGTCGTTTGTTGTGTTAGTCACGTAAGCACTATTTACAACACTTAGTTTCTGACTATCGAAATTAATCGATGCATCATTGTTAACTTTTTCAGTAATTTTTAAAGCGTTACCAGATGCTGGATAATAAATTTGTTCTATTCCAAACGTTCCAACTTTTTGCCAATTTATAGGCAATCCGTTTTCCCATATTCTGAAATAATTATTAACTATTAAGTTTTCAGAATTAACAATTTTGGAGTTAACCAAAATTGATTTAATAGGTGTAGAATAGTTGATTGTATGGTCTGCATTGATGAATCTTGTGCTACCTGTTCTCGAGATAGTAATTGGAACATTATTAATTAATGTTGCAACATTTGTTGGCAAACTATCACCATCAAAATTAATATCATAAACCCTCTCAACTCTATTACCATTCAATTTTGCGTTAACCCTATCGATGTAATAGTTACCGTTTTTAAAATAGATATAAGCATTAAAAGGTGCTAAAATCATCTTGACAATAGCATCCAGTTTCAAAGTATCTTGGTTATCCTTTAAGTATAAAAATGGAGACACATAACAACGGTTTAAAGCTTCGTTGCTAAGGTTGGTTTTATCAATTCTAGCCTCATATAAATCGATGTTGGTGACAAGCTTAGTCCCATTTTTTAATTGGCTTAAACAGCTTAATATCGTCTCTACAAATGATTTGTTTTGTAGAATCAGATTACCGTTTTCATTCTTTAATTGAAGCTGTTTTAAATCGCCTAAACCATCGGTTGCTCTTACCGTAATTAGGTAAGGTGCTGGCATAAATGGCTCATTGTAGTTATCCTGTATTATATATCCTGACCAAAACAAACTGTCATTTTTAAGTATCTCAACTTTGTATTCCCTTTTATCTCCAACTAAGATTTCTGTGAATTGGTTGTTGGTTTGAGAATATAGATTCAAAACACATTCAGAACCACGAATAATATCAAATTTGTTTTCATCACCGTTATAATTAATCACAACAGGCTCACCACCCATAACAACGTCATAAACTGCACTGTTATAATTTCTTTGAAGTATCCTTACTTTATATTTTATCCCTTTTTGACTGTCAAACTGAGATAAGAATTTTAGTCCGTAGTTCTCCATTATCTAGTCCTGTTTTGTCTTTTATCGTAGTTGTTGAGTACACCAACTAATTTATCACCTTGTATCTCAAACATAACTTGACCACCAGAATTACTAGTTTCTCCAAGCATTGATTTTAATTTATTTAAAGGTGCAATGACCTCCGGATTTCTGGATGCATTACTATATTCACCAACTAATGCATTAGTTGGACCAAAAACAATTCCCCCGTTAGCAAAGGCTGTTCTACCAGTGTCTTCACCTGTAGCTTTACTAATTCGAGATTTAACCATTGAACCCAAAGCAACCAAAGCCACACCAGCCGCGATTGCGGTGAAAGGATTTTTGAATGCTGCCTTAATTCCAAGCATTGCAACACCCGTTGAAATAGCGATTTTACCAACCTGCGTTGCCATATCTGCTAGTATTCCAATTAGACCTTTGGCAATATCTCCTAAACTTGCATTACCGCTAGCCATTGCTCCAATCATTTCAACAAAACCACCAGCCATTGATGCAACCGATGAATTAATTGATTGCGTAATCGAATCATTCATATCTTGCATTAGCATAACGACCCTAGCTTTTTGCTCTGATAAGCCTGTCATTAATTGATTTGGAATGGCTTGAAACTTAATAGGAGATTCTTTTTGTACTGGTGCAGCTGTTACCGCTTTTTTAAGATTTGGAACACCAAGCTGTACATTCTTTTGCTGTTCAACGTTAAGTTTTTTGATTGCATCCGATAACGGGTCAACACCAAATTTGATTAAACTATTAATAGCTTGCTGATATTCGCTAATTCTTTTCTTAGCCTTCTCATCAAACGTTGCTCCGAACTCTGCATCGATTTGTTTTAAGCCGATTTGCAAATCCTTGTAGACCTGCGCTATTCCTTTTGTGTCCTTACCATCACCTTTTTTAGTGGTTGACACAGTAGTTTCAACTTTAGAACCTGATGCTTTTGCTACCTCTTTGTTGAAGTCTTTAACTGATTCAGTAGCTTTTTTAACAGGTACTGCAATCTTATCGAACAAAACATTAATGATACTTAAACCATTAACTATACCGTTCGCCAACGATTCAGCTCCTACCAGCTTTAAGAATCCAGCAACATAATTACCAAGGGCGTTTACAGCACCTTTGACGATTTGCAAAATACCGTTCCACATTGAGTTGGTGATGGTTTGGATACCTTCGAAAACACCAGCCCAATCACCCTTTAAAACACTTGAAAAGATTTTGACTATACCAGAAATATAACCTAGTACGCCAGATATTACACCGCTTACAACACTAAAAGCACCTTTGGTTGCATTGATAACATTTGTACCAATTGCAGCCCAAACCTGAATAATAAATGCTTTAACCGAATTGAAAATAGATTTCAGTGATTCCCATAAATCGCTTGCATAACTTACTATCGTATTCCAAAAAGTAGAACCCTCACCGCTTACGAAATATTCTTTAATCGCACTCCAATTGTCGATGATTAAATAAGCCGCTGCACCAATAGCAACTACAACAGCGGTAATTGGTGAGAATAAAGCTCCAAAACCAGTTATTAAAGCAGGTAAAATAGTACCAATAAATACACCTAATGCAGCAATTATTGGTGGAATAACAATAAGTAAACCACCAAAAATTAATACTGCCTTTTGAACTGTTGGAGATAGGTTTTTAAACCATTCGGTTATTGAAGCTAAACTATTTACAATCTTATCAGCTACTGCCGAAATATCCAGATGTTGATTTATTACATCACCAATTTCTGCTAAACTTGAAAAAATACCATCTTTTAAATTCTCAAAAGCAGCGTTTACGCCACCTGTTACTTGTGGAAGCTTGCTTAATCCATTTACGATTGCATCAACTACTTGACCAGATGAAACGCCCATCTTTGCCAATTCATCACTTCTTGCACTTCCAAAAGCTTCTTTAAGCAATGGAGTTACTTGTGGGATAGCATCTTTAATGATATTTAAATCTTCACCTAATGGGAAATCTGTATTAGCAAGTTGAGCTAATCCATAGGTTGCCCTCTCGAACTGGTCTCGACCCCCGCCCACGGTCGCAACAGCATTACCAAATGCTTTTATACTTTTTTCAGCTTTTTCAGCACTGAACCCAATTACCTGTAAACTGATAGAGCCTTTAGTAACTTCTTTAAGTCCAAGCCCTGGCAATTTAGCTAGTTCCTTTAATCTAACAAATTGCTCATTTGCTTCTGCAGCACTTCCTGTAATTGCAGTTAAACCATTCTTTAGTGATTGAATATCTCCGTAAGCTTTGATACTCGCACCAGCTAATGCAGCAAGCGGTAAGCTAACGTAAGTTGACATAGTAGACCCAAAGTCTTTCATCTTGTCTCCTACGCTTTTTAGGCTTTGGCTAACGTTGGTTATTGCACGTTGAAATTCAGATATATCAGCACCGAATATGAAATTCAGTTTTTGTTCTACCATTATATTGTATTAAAAAAGCCCCTTAAATTCTACCTTTAAGGCGTTTAAGGGGCTATCTTGGAAGGGTGTTTAGTCCTTCTGCTTATCTTTTAATAGGGCTTTCTCTAATCGCCCTTTCAAAATCTTCTTTGGTTGGTAAGTCTTTTTTCTTGTCAATAATTACATCGCTTGGCAATCGAATCAATTCTTCGCCAGTAATATGTTTATCCTTATCCAGCTGAACGTTGATAAGCAATGCAGCTAATGTTCTTGTCCTTTGCCATTCACGTTCATCTTTGAACATATAGCTCTTTGCGATGTAGTGATATTCCCCAAAGGTTAATGAGTAGAAATCTTTTAGACTTAATCCAACTTCACCTACTGCCATACCTAGGCACTCATTGAACTCTAATTTTTTTTTGAGTTCTTTGGTGCTTTGTCCATATCGTTATTGCTTTCGGCTAACGATTTACCAGCGATTTGCGTTGAGATAAAGCACTTGAAAATTTCTTCGTATTTAGAATTATCAACCGTTCCGAAATCATTATATAACTTGTAATAGTTGATATTCTCTTTAATGTCATTTACAAGATTATAATTGCTCATACCTGCAAATAACAGGTCAACCAATAAATCAAATGCTTTGCTAGCATCAGTATCTAAATCGACAAATAAATCACCAATTTCATTAAGTGAAATACCTCTTTTTTCTGTAAGCAATTTGATTGCATACATACCAAATTGGACACCTTTTTGCTCACCATTTATATCTAAAAACATTAATCCTTTAATCATAATTTACTCTCCTTTTTTTATGTTAATGATTATGCTTTCGGAATTGCGTTTAGCTTACCTGTGCCTTTAAAATTGATACTGTAAGTGACTACTTCACCCATTTCGGAATTAATCTCAACTGATTCTGCGAATGCCATACCACTAAAAGTAATGTCACCGCTTTCTTGTGTAGTTGGCTTGAATGAGATTGTAACAGCTGTACCATTGGTAATCATATCATACCATTTACCAGAATCACCCCATACAGCTAAACCCTCGGTTGAAACTTCCCAAGATTTAAGAGACTCTAATGATTCAGTCCATCCTTCAATGCTGTCTTTGGTGGTTGAATCTGCTAACTGACGATTCATTTTGAATGAAGCTTTGCGACTGTGTGCGATTGGTTCTCCATCGATATACACAAGTAAATCCGTACCTAAAAATTTGTTATTTGCCATTTTCTTTTTCACATAAATAGTTTGAGAAATGGCTTTGCAGGGATTAGATAATCTTAATTAAATTGGTATAAATCGAAATACCTAGTTTTAGGTATTAACTATAAATCTTCAATGATAATACCATCATTACAGTTACCGTAGTTGGTGATGTAGCCATTTTGAATAACTACAAATTCAGTTTCTGATGTGTAGTAAATTGCATTTGCTATCGGTTCTGCTGATTGTGATGCAGCTGTTACATATCTTTGATTAGATGCTACTACGTGGCAGTTATATTCCTGTAGATAAGCTGGATTTGAACAAACTTGTTGCCAAGTACGACCGCCACTCATCCCTAAAATCGCAATACCCATAAATGTCACTGGGTACGTTTGTGCTGGCGTTGCAGGGTCATCACTTCCCCAAGTTCCAACACTACCAGCACTAGTAATTACCGCTTTTTGATTCCACGCATCACCAACCATTTCAACCTTAATCCAGAACGAATCATTTGAATAAAAGCCAGCAGCAGCATTAATATTGCCAAACTGATTTGTATAAACTTCACTACCAATTTCTAAATCAAACGTTGAGAAATAAAGTAGCATTCTGCCATTGTTGGAAATGTAGTTGCTATATGCATTACTAGCATAAGAACCATAAGCCATTATTGTGCTAGGTTGCGGTACAACAAAAGACGTTGTATTACTGGTGTAAGTACCTTCTGCGTTAACGTGCAAGGCTTGTACATCAACTAAACTTGATGGTTGAATACCACCTGCATCGTTTAATCCAGCAAGTAGACTACCTGTTTCATTTTGCGGTAATACGCCACTAACAAAATATTCATTCCAGTTACCGCCATTAATGCGATAACGTAATTTCAAGCCATCACCTGGAACATAAAATGCAGTACGCCAATTTATCAAAACTTTAACACCTTCGCCAAATTCAGAATAAGGAACACCAATAGAGCAAGTACCCTTTGTGTGTAAGCCAGCATCTGTAAAATTTAAATGAGTAGCTGAATTGATGTTAGTCCTTAAACTTCCAATTCTTGCTGTGCTGTGCATTGAATGAGCAAATGAACCTTCAACGACCAAACCAGTAAAGCCATCATTACCATCTGCATCTTTAGTTAACAGTAACTCATCTAACCAAAATCGATATTTTAAAACTTCCTTTTCATCGGTTATAATTGCTCTGTTGTTAGCTACTTGCTGACCACTTGCAGATATTGTATTTATATTTTTATTGAGATAGGCTGATGATGGAGCTGGCATATTTATGTCTTTTCCATAAATATTAGCTCACACAAAAAAAGCCACTATTAAGTGGCTCAATTTGTTTTTGTTTTTCAGTAGATGTGGTGATATAACCAACTAATGAATCAATTGTTCTTACAACATCAAATAATTTAGGCTATCCAGATACAACCAGCTTCTGGTGAACTTGGTGCTGATGTAGGGATTACCATTTTAGCGGTTGCCCTTTGTGTTGGTGCTTCTATCTGACCAGCAGCGTAAATATTTGCCCTAGTCCAAATACCGTTACCGATTGCGGTTTGCGTTACACCTGCTTCCGTTATCAGCATTTGATGACCTAAACCTGCTTTAGCTTGACCTAAACCTTGATAAGTCCAAACAATACCATAGCTATTACCTAACGATGTACCATCAACAGCTGGTCTGTAAGCATCACCCATAGAAAATACAGATTGATAACGTTCTCCCGAATAAGAACCTATCAAGCCGATACCGAAATTACCTACGTAATAGCCAGAAGAAGTTGCATAAAAGTCATTACCTCTAATCTGTGCATCAACTAAAAAGTTTTTATTATTATATACTCTAACCCAAGTAGAATCATTCATCCAAATTCCACCACCGTGAGTTGCGTTATACCATCCGTGATTCCCCTGTACACTCACCCAACCACCAACATTAAGCTTTTCACCTCCTGATGTTGTACCAATAAAAGTATTACCCTCTGTTTCGTTTAGATAAATATTTCTACCTGAATTTGAGCGGATTGTCCAACCTCCACCGTGGTGTAATAATCCAAAATTATTTGATGAATCGCCATAAAGGTAACCTCTAGCAGTACCCTCACTAGTTGTCATTTGAAATGAAGTTGTACCTGCTCCATTTGAACGATAGCGTATAGTGTTACCGTCTACTGGTTCTAACGAAGTTCCGTAGCTAGCCCAGTGTACACCGCCACCACCTGCTACACGTAGATAATCATTAGTATTGATTGAACCACCTACACCAGAATCATAGCCAGCTATAACCCGACCTGTTTGCAAGTAGACAGGAGCATAAAGGTAACCTCCTGTTTCAAAACCTAATCCTGTCCATCCCAATATAGCTGAATTATTCATCCAAAGATTTCTAGCTTGATGCCCGGGATTATGATATGTAATTCCAGCATTTGTACCTCTAACTTCAATACCTCCATTATAGGTTTCAGCACCATTAGAACCACCTAATGCTAGAATTTTACTACCGTATGTAAAACCCTCACCACTAGCATACATTGAATGATATTTCTCACCATCCCACCAATTTTCTTTCCAAGGTAAAGCAGTTCCTGCATCCACATACTGGTGTAGTGTATCGCCTCGCATATCCCCTCTAGCACTCCAAGTATTGGAACTATCCCAATAATGTAATGCCGAACCACTTCGCAAATGAATAGCCCTATAAACATTTGGATTTCTCGTTGTAACACTATCTAATGTTTCAGCTGTAAAAGCTGATGCGCCTAAACCTAAAACACTCCTATAAGTATTTACCGATGTAGCTTCAAATTGATTCCTTGTTGAATTATAAATTATAAACGGATTAGATGATTGAATATCTGACGGATTTGGTTGTAAATTAAAATTAGCAGTATAACCACCCCATAAATCAGCAGTTCTTGCACTATCAACTCTTACACCAAATGTACCTCCACCATTCCAACCCATCAAAGTTGGGTAAGATGGTGTCCAAGCTTGTTCTGAATTTGTCCTATCGTGACCACTACCATCAGGAGCTGTTCCAGCGGAAGCATCGAAAATAACGTGACCATTACCGTAATTTTTCCAACGTAGCATTTGAGCAACTCCAATATCATCAGATGCGTAGGCGATACTTGTTAGTGCTTCACGCCCAGCAATTGAATCTCTATAAGCTAATGAACCTAAGTTCAACCAACCTTGCAATGCGCCTTTTGAATATTTACGAATATACCCATCATCAACTCCTGTACCTATAACAGAACCCATTGGAGTTTCATCAAAGCCTGATGTTGTATTAAAATATCTTGCAAAAACATCTCCATTAGCATTTCTCCTTACTACAGAATATCCTGAAACGCTCTCTGATACTTCGAAATCATTTTGACTCCAAATTCTTCTCCAAGGATTCCATTGACCCTCATCACCATTACGAACTCTAAAGTGTAACCCAAATCCACCTCCATAATCAGCGTTTAATTGTAAACCGTAACCGTTAGCCCCAAAATGACCTAAATAACCATTGGCTGGTGCATTAACAGCATAAGTAAATGATGATGTATGTTCTGGTACTGTATTAGCATCTGTACCAAATGGTGTATGATATTGGTGATAGGCTGTGTTATCTTTCATTCCTAACCAAGTTCTTACTTGAGAAGAAGTCGTAACTCCAATATTATTTGTATTACCGTTAAAACCTAAAATATATGATACATTATTAAGCCCTCCCTCATATCCATAACCGACAAATTTATCAGCATTAGTTGCATTTGTAGCCGTTTGCGCATTACCACTGATATTTATTCCCCAAGTACCACTAGCGTTAGAGCCATTAGCTAACGCATAATTACCAGCAATTTGAAGATTAACGTTTTTCCAATTACCGCTCGCACTATCATATTGGATGGATTGACCATTTTGCAATGCGCCAAAATCCACATCTAGCAAATCACGTAAATAATTAGCTGATGGTGCTGGTGTATTACCAGAATTATTTGCGTTCCCAATCCAGATACTGTTATTACTAGTTGAAGATGAAGATGGAATTATCATCTCATTTACTGCTGTAATTTTGTTGAAAGTAACGTTATTGCCAGATGATAACCTTTGATTTTCTAAAGGTTGGTAACGTCCATCAGATGTTGATTTTGAATAAACATCACTTAATAGAGCGTAACCATTAACAATACTTGCGGTAACATAACCAGCATCATTTGAGAAATAACTTAAATTAACTGGCGAATTATAAAGATGATTGTAGTTTCCACTAAATAATGCAGGTCGATTCGCCAAATCCTCATAGTTACCACTAAAGAAACTCGGTTTAGATGTAATTTCTCCCCACGTTGGAACGTAATTAATAGACTTATAAAGTGAATCAGCTGTAGTTTTATTTATATATGAATCTGGATTTGATTTCAAATAATACTTACCATCAGATTCAGTTTTTGAGAAATAATAATCCTGTAAATAACTTAATCCAATATAGTTTCCTTTTAACTGAAACAGATTTTCTGATTGCGTTTTGTTATAATAATTCGATAAATCTACCGAGCTAGAACCACCGCCAACTTGATTGAAAAACGAGCTATAAACAGAGCCATCTCGCAACTTAACTTTAAGGGTTGTTACATTGTCTAAGGTTGAAAAATTAATCTCCTGTAAGGTCTTATTGTAAGCTTCAAACCAATCATTTTTATTTGTTTGGGTTATATTAAATGCCGCACTACCACGAAAAACAGGGTCTGTTTCAGTTTTCAAATATCCATTCTGGATTGGTGAACCATCATTAGTAAATTCTAACTTTCCAACGCCTTTAAGACTACCAGAATAACTAACAACCTCACCATTTTCTGAATCAATTTCGATTGATTCTAATAGAACCTCTCCCCAATAAGTGTGATTGAAATTGCCTTGAATAACACCGAATTGAATAAAAAACGGCTCTTTGTTCTCGTATTGATTTAGGAAATATTTTGTATTGAATTTATCATCTTCATAACTTACCAGACCTTCAAATTCGATTGACCAATCTTTGGTACTTGTAATACTTTCAGTCCAATTCTGGCTATCCTTTGTCGTTACGTCTGTTGTATTTTGCTTTACAACTAATTTGCAGTTATTTGATAATGCTATCGGTTCATTGTCTATATTATATAATAGGAATTCAGAACCTTCAAAAATGTTCCTTACCATATTATTTTTGTTCAATAAAATTTGAGAATGTTATGAGTTTACGAATTACGTAACCGCTAGTTGATTCACTTTCTAAATAAATAGATTTCTCTAGCTGTGTTGAAGTGATGTTCCAATTTTCATCTTCATAAAAATTGTCTTTGTTATAAACCTTTTCAAATACTTTATTCGCAATATCATCACTCAACTTTTTACCACCACCGCTTTTAAAGCGAGTGACAATGTCAATCACAATATCAGCTTCATAGCCGAACGATAAGCTATCATTAAGTGGCGATAAACTAGTTGATGAGAGTATCACAAACGGTGCTACAGCATCAGCTGGCACTGTGTCATAAATAGGAATAAATTTACCTGCGATAACAGAGATGTTATTGTTTAGCTTATCAAAATAAGCTTTACGGTAAATGTAAGATGGGTCTTTTGCAAAGTCGTTCATATTACCTATAAATAGGCTTAAACGATGGTTGCTAAAGCTTAAGGAATCTTAATTAAATTAGGTTAATCAATATGAGTCAGGTTCTCTTTTCGGCGGCTCGAAATAATGAAGTTTTAATAGATTATTTACTTTATCAATTTCAAAATGTATAACCTCGTCTCTCCAATCATTATCTGAAATATCGTCGCAACCAAAAAATCGACTGTAAACATAAGTGAAATAGAGTTTCCCTTTTTTAGTTTTGTAATCAAAAGAAACATCCTCTAACGATAATCCGTCAACGTCAATAGCACCTCCACTACCATCTGATTCCATTGAGTTTGCAATCAAATCTAGTATTTGGCTTTCCAAGCTTTCACCATCACTATTCCTACTTGATAATTCATCTTTGATTACTTTTGAAAGATACTTGTTGTCTTGTTCATTAAAGATTGTTCGAACCTTGAACGATTCCAAATTAACTGCAATTTCCATAAAACAAATATAATTTATTAAATCACTAATCCTCAATCAGGTCTGCAAAAGTTTGTATGTGTATAACTATATTTTCTGCTTAAGTCTATAATATATAAGTTTGAGAAACATAATCAATTAAAATATGAATTTATCTGATGTAAAGGACTTTTATAAAGAGGGTGGTACGTTTGTTAAAATACTTTGCTCATTAATTCTTTTATGTATACTACTAATTACGGCAAAATTCACGTATGACATACTAATTGGGAAACCTGTAAGTGCGCTTGGGTTTGAAATTAATCAACAACCTACAATAAATGATAATACAAAAAACCTTGGCGCGTCATCAACTACCTTTAAACCAATTCGTTCAGCTATCCCTTCTAAAACAGTGAAAGGGACTATCGCTAGAACCGTTAAAGGAAATTTAGAAACCAATCAAAATTCTGGTAATAATCAAGGTAATATTGGAGGGTCAGGTAATAAAGTCCAAAATACAATTCACACAATAAATGGTGAAAATAATGGTATAAATGGCGACGTAAATATTAGTAATGAAATAGAGCTAATACCGAAAGATTTCGAAGCTATTACTAAGTATTTAAACACACTTTATAAAGATAAGCCTTATTTGAAAAGATGTTTTTCAATAGCTTCAACACCCGGTTCAAATTCAGGAAAAATTCCAAATCAAATTTTTCAATTTATGAAAAATAACAACTTCCAATTTAAGGGAACATCTATGCTAATGTCTGAGGGAATGGTGGAAGGATTAAAATTTGACGTTAATAATAATGACAGTTGTCTATTAGTTTGCTTAGGCAATTTTTAAACCTTTAATAAATCTCTCAAATTCTTTTTTAAGGTCTTCAATTCATCGTTTAACGCTGGATGAAAATATGGGTGTGGCTTAATATTAACCTCTCTTATGCCCTTACCAATAAATTGAAGTGCGTAGCTTTCAAAACCTGCTGGCACATCGACTTTAGACCCTGTTCCATACTCGATATATGGCGAATAATGCTTGTTAAAAAATATTTCTACTTCCATCCCATCTTGCGATGTTTCAACACCACCGCTTTGCATAATCCCCCCGACACTTTCAGCAAATGGTGTACCTGCAAGATTTGATTTTGCTTTATCTAAGACACTTAAAGCTGATTCATTGAGAACATCTTTAACACTCTCCGCTTTGTCTTCTAATTGAGATAATATATTATTGATTTCGTGTAAGCCTTGAACCCTTATTGTAAAATTTGCCATTGTTATTTAGAATATTTTTTATTAAATTTGGGATATGATAAGTATAGAGATGTTTAACACAATTACCTCTGCAATAGCGAGCTGCTTCGCTATAGTTGGTGGAGTGTGCGCAGCTCTTTCTTATTTCTTCCCTCGAGCAAATGTTGATAACTTTTTAAAAAAACTATCCTTTATCTAACGTAACTTTGCCAACCCATTGTGATGTAGTTTGAATTAAGTTCATCTTTTTTCCAATCCCAATTTATTCTCTTATTCCTAATTGGTATTTGAGTTCTACGTCAGACTAACTGTTTTGCGTATACCTCCAACAGTAAAGAAAAGATTAGTACCATCAAACTCGAATGCACCATTTTCAGCTGTTGTTAAATTTGTCCCAGCAGTCAATTTTAGTGGTGCTGTACCTGCTGTTGCAGTACCCGCTGGCAATGCTAATCTAGCGGTTGGAGCAATTACCGCAATACCAATGTTACCAGCTGTAGATACACCCGATGCGCTCGCACCAGTACCCCATATTAGGTTGCCAATATTGATTTGATTACTAGCTGTTGCCGTTTGAACATTACCATTTTGAGAAATCACAAGATTTCGACTACCAGTAGTTATGTTAGCACCAGCATTAGCACCGACTGCAATGTTATTAGAACTTGTTGCTCCCAACAATGTATGCCAACCAATACCGACGTTATTACCACCTGATGTATTTTGATACATACCAGCTTGACCGATGATTACATTCTGCGTACCACTTGTATTAGCCAATAACGCATTATGACCTATCGCAACAGCTTCTGCACCACTTGTATTTGCCGTTAATGCAGCTGAACCAATTGCGGTGTTACCCTGTGCTACGTTATTAAACAAACTCCCACCACCAATAGCAGTATTATTGCTTTGTGTTGTAATTTTACCTAAAGTTGCAGCACCAACCCCAGTATTACTATTACCAGTAGTAATCGAACTTAAAGCATTAACACCAATTCCAGTATCGTTTGCGCCTGTTGTCAAATCAGCACCACCATTACCATAAAATGAATTATTATTGCTACCAGATTGATTTGGTAACCAGATAACCTGCTGACCACCTATTAAATATTTTCCATTGGTAGCCAAAGAATACTGGTCTCTACCAAAGTCACTAAAACCCCTAACAGTTGATAGATTAACAGAATCAGTTGAAGCGTTGTTAAAAATAGCTTGTGTTTGAGTATAGATGTAGTTTGCTTTGATTGCATAACCAGCTTTATTGTAGTGTATCGTGTCGCTCATTAAACTACGTGGGTTTATACCATTAGCAACATCAATATTATCATTTGCACCGCCATCACCTTGTGTTAACATATAACCCTGCAAATCAATTACACGTTCTGCACCATAAGTACTAATTAAACTAGCTAACAAATTATCTTTTTGTGTGGCTCTAGCTGTGCCGTTCGTTTCGGAATTTACTCGAGTTGGTGCAATAATAACATATCTATTGTGACCCAACGCTGAAACCATCGTTGCTATGTTAGCTAAAATAGTTGTATTGGTCGCACTTTGCAACACATCGTTTATTCCAACTTCTATAATTGTATTCCAACCTAATTTGGCTGTATCAGCAATTAATCTATTTTTAACTTGTGTTGAGTTTTGACCACCAATACCACCATTAAAAACATTTAATTTTGATAACTGACCAAATATACTTGGGTAAGTAGCATCATAACCACCTAAACTAGCTGTCATACTATCACCCCAAAAAGCAACGTGAGTAGCATTTACAATATCCTGTGCAGTTGCATAAGTGATGTTAGAATTTAAGTCTGGCTTGTTAGTAATCTCGTTCCAAGTTGGAACGTATTCTATTGATTTGTATTTTGAATCAGACGCAGTTTTAGTGTAGACATCTGCGCTGTTTGCCTTTGATGATACCGAATCATTAATATAACTTTCGGTCGCTAAACCAGCTATCGATGGTATCGTTGGCTTGTTACTCACATCCCCCCAATTAACAGCAGTTAAATAGTCGCCTTTCGGCTGGTAGGTTGCTAAAGCATCATTTGACTTTAAGTAATCTGACAAATCAACTTCTGGCACTTCAATTGAATCTGGTTTACTGTTGATTTCATTTACAATTTGATTTATTTCGCTGGCATACAATTGGTCGCCTGTCTTTTTGTTTATGTTTAACATTTTTATAATAGTGTAAGTGGTAGGGTGTAATCAAAATGATTATTAAAGCCCTCATAATTTTCATACGGATTTTCACCCTCGAAAACTTCTGTGTTATTATCGCTCTCGGTGCAAATCAATTTAAATTCTCTGTCCATCTCATTTACATTTACAATCGAGTGGATAGTTAAATTTTTATCCTTTAGTTTGATGTTGTGCTTTTTAGCGATTGAAACATCTGGTCGAAAACGCAAATAAATTTCAAAGTATCCATCAAGAACAATTTGAGATTCTTGTAGCATTCTTTTTTCATCCTTTGTAATTACACTAGCGAAATCATCGAAATCTAGTTCGTAAGAAATATAAGAGCCGCCCGCCTGATCGGGCGTTGCTCTGGTAATCCAGAACTCAACCAACTGATTGTATTTATTTGCATTTTTCATTTAGTAAATAATTTGTTTACGGTATTGATTAAGAATATTGATAGTAGTTTGAGATAGTGCCAGACCACCATTTTCAGCATCTAAATAATTCTCTCTATGTTGGTAATTGGTAGCAATATCTTTTAGTATTGCAAGGTCAATTAAGGCGTTTTGAGTATCAGTAATTCTAACCGCTTGCTCTGTTGCCGCATCCATTAAAAGTTGTATTAGAACATCTTGTGTGGTGTTGCTCGGTGCAAGATTTAAATACTGTTTTACGAGTTCAAGTGTCATATAATAGGTATAAAAAAAGGTGATGGATTTTGTCCACCACCTTCAAGTATTATTTAATCTTTGTCAGATTAAGATTTTAATTTAGCTTTAGCTGATACGAAATCACCTTGAATAAATCTTGCAGGGTTGTTAACTGTAACTGCGATTCTTTCCTCTAATGCAACTGTTACTAAACCATCTTCAACGTCTGTTGAGTTTTGATTGTAAAAGTTGATAGATAAGCCTTCACGTTCTACAAGCTCTGCACCCATACGATAATCACCAATTAAGAATTTACCTTCTTCGATGATATTAGAGCTTACTACCGGAACACCAGCAACACTCATATTTCCATAAGGGAAAATGTATTGACCAGTTGTGTCTTTAGCTAATTCTAAACGCAATTTATCAGATGGAGAAATTAAGATTGCTGTTGCTTGACCATTAGCCAATTCAATCATATTCATACCTGTACGTAATACATCGTATTCGTTAACAGTTGAACCTGTTCCCATCGTTACAGTTGTACCTGTAAATTGAGATGCCTTAACTCTTAAAATGTCTAAGATGTGTTTGTCTTCAACTTCTTTTAATTTTGCTGGCGCACGATTAGTGATGTAAGATGTAATTTGTAAAACATCAGCTAATTGCTCTTTAGATACTTTTAAAAAAGTTCCAATAGTTTTAACTGGTGCTAATTCACTTTTTAATACGAAACCAGATTCTGGTCTTTTAGAACCTTCTGTAGTTGTTCCAGTAAAAGAAGTCCAAGATTGTTCCTGCACATAGTTTACAGCGTTTGAAGTAGTGCTACCAATACTCATTAAGTTTCTTAAACTCAGTTTTTTATTATCATAACCATAAATGCCTGGCATTTGGTCTGGTGCAACTGTACCTGCTTGGGTTAATGATGCCTTAACTTCGAATTTGAAACCTTTAGATAACAGGTCTTCATTAGTAGAAGATAATTTGTTTTTAACTTCTGATTTGAAGTCTAAAGCCTGTGTAGCCAAATCAATTTGCTTAACTGATAATTGGTCGTACTGCGCTTGTAAAGCGTCTAATTTTCCTTGTAATTCAGATTTAACTTCTGTAATATCATTTTTGATTTCTTTACCGAAATCTTCCATTTCTTTAATTTCCATTTTTGTTAATTGTTTATGCGACTTTATAGCCTTGCATAAAGGCTTTAATTAATTCCAAATCCTTAGCTTTTTTAGCTTCAATTTCGTTTGGCTCATCAATCGGGTCTTTAGTTTCCTCACTGATTTCAATCGGGTGTGGCGGTTCAACTGATTTTTCTGATAAATCAAGAAATGCTGATTTTAATTGATTTAGATATATAGTAAGTAGTGCTGTAGTCTCTGCTGTGATTTCAGATTTCAACATCTTTTCTACTCGTTCAAATTGCTCTGTAATGTCTTCTGCCTTTTCAAATTGAGATTTGAAGCCTAAAAATGGTGTATTACTATTTGCACCAAACGTTACCGATGAGAACTCGAATAACTTAACCTCTTGGATTTCGTTATAGTTCCCTTTGTTGGTTGCTTTGATTGTTTTAAAACCTATTGAATGTTCGTTTAAAACACCTTCTTTGTATAAGTTTAAAACATCATTACCAAGTTGTGTATCTGCTATTTTAGTTTCAAAATATAACCCGTAATCATCTTCTTTTAAGATGGTCGGTCTACCTAAAACTTGGGTAACATTATGTTGGTATAAATGAAAAATTCGAGGTTTAGCAGATTCGACACCGTTTTCTTGCAACGTCTTTGCAAATGCCCCTTTAACGATAACATCACCATCACTATCGACTGAATTGAAAGCAGCTGCATAGCCCGAAATAATTCGGCTATCTAAGTCTATATTTATTTCAGAATGATTATAATTTTTGGTGGAATAATTCTTTACCATTTACCTGTGTTTACAGATAAATAGTTGGAGAATGGCGAATTTGAGAATTAAGGAATCTTAATTAAATTGGTTAATTTTGGGACAAATTAATCTCTTATGTTTCATTTTTATTTTGGAGAAGCAATTCCAAACATTACTGATTGGATACAGGCACTTGGTGCAATCGCTGTATTTTATACTTTGTACTTGCAGTACCAGTCTAATCAAAATCAGCAGAAGCAATTAAGAATAAGTTTAATCCCAAAATTCGAAATTCAGTTAAAAAACGAAGAAGATATTTTTAATGAGAATCTAACAAGTTTAATATTGACATTTACTTTGATGCGGAACATCGCATATAATATAAGGTTTATTACAACTGACACTGGTAACGTTAGAATCCACAATTATGTTAAAAGTCGAAGCTTAACAGATGGTGGTTTTTTCGAAATATCTGCATCTTTAGTTAGTGAAGATGCCCCTGAATCATTTTCTTTCACGTTACATTTTGAAGATATTTTGGGAAATTGTTACTCACAAAATGTGGCAGTGTTTGCTGGTGACCTTGCCATCAATGCACCATTACTTAAACAATAAATTAAAATATGAGCGAACAAAATGTAAAGTGGTATAATCACGGTTGGATGTATGTTATAGGTGGAGCATTGCTAGCACCAGTAGGAACATTGTTATTCGATTGGATAAGAGAATTACCGGTTTTAACAACTCTAACTTTATTTGTGAATAAATTTTTAGCAATAGCTAACTTAAGTGTTCCGCTTTATTTACTTATAATTTCAGTAGTTATATTTAATATCGTATGGCGATTCTTGTTGGAAATCGAAAATCGGAAAATCGTAGGAGAAACACAGAGAGGCTACTTAAATGCAAATCATTTAGATACATTAAATTATATCGCAGATAGATTTCACCAACTAACTTTCAAATGGGATTGGATACTTAATAAGCTAACTAAAAAATACGAGGTTAAAAATGTAAAAGCGGTCTGCAATAAAGTATCTTGCGATTATAATGAATTAAGCTACATAAGATTTGATGCAGAATTTGGAAGATACATCTATCATTGCGACAAGTGTAATACTTTTTTAATGGATTCATATTCTACTGCTGACGTTGCTAACGAAGTTGAAGCGAAATTCGAACAATAATTAATCCTCATCCCCATCATCTTCTGGTGTATCAATCTCATTACCATCTTTGTCTACATAGATTTTATCATCCTCAATTTCTTCATCGAAAACGGTTAATCCTAATAGCTTCTTTTCCCTTATTTGTTGTTTCATTTTATCTTGTTATTTTTAAATATCTCTCAATGTATTCTGCAATGTAAGTAGGTAAGCTTTTGTCTTTATTTACGTACATCACAAACGATTCAGCAAACAATTCTGCACTACTTGTTGCACCGTAATTACTTATATTGTACATATCTTTCTCTCTTACCGCTTTAGCATAAATACCTCTCCATTCAGAATTAAGTTCATTTGAAAATGGCAATCCTCTATTCTTGTTGAAATAGCCACCATTAATATATCCTGTTCTTTGGTCTTGCAAAACGTGGGCTATCTCGTGAGTGATAGTTTCTTTGGTTACCGTATTTTTAGAATATTTAACTGTCCACCTGCTATAATTTAACCTTTCCTTTTCAGCGTTTAAATGTCGTTTAAACTTATTTCTGGTCTGGATAGATAAGGTTTCATTATCTACCAGAGATTGATAATAAGCAATATTCTTTTCTATCCCTGCTTTAAAACCTTCTACACCATCAATATAACTTTTTTCCGCCAGTTTCATCGTCTTAAATCTTGATGGATTAATACTTAACGTACCACCATTAGCAGACATATTTGCATTCTTTTTTCTACTTATATCAATCTTTATCGGACTAAAATTATATTCGTTTTTCAATTCAAATAGCGTTTCTGCCATTTGGTTAGCAACATCTACATCCTTAATGAAACTTAAATCGACACTACTCGCAATATCTTTATCTATCAAAAATTGTTCCGCTTCTTTTACCGTTTTTACTGGTTTATAAGTACTTAAATCCTCAAAATCCATTGGCATAGGTTTACTAAAATCCAATGCTGGTTTCGGTATCTCTACAGGTTTTGGTTTGACTGGCTTATTAATAGCAGTATTTACAACTCTGCTTGCAGGAACTAATGAAATCACGCAACGACAGTTTACAATATTACCTGCACCTGCTCCATTAGAGCCATCGCAAGGGTGAGCCATCTTTTCACCACCAACACTAAATAAACCATCAATTGGAATAGGTGTTGAATCAATCATCCCAGCGTGAGCATCCCTTGTTTTTCCATCAACACTACGTGCTATCCATTTTTTGTAAAGAACTAGTCCAGATGTTTTTCCAGCATACATTGCACCCTTATTGCTGCCAACAGCATTTTCAGTTCTGGCAATAGTTAATGCTCTTTGCTTAGTTTTGATTGAATCAGTTTCTTTCAGTATTAATTGAGCGATTTGCTTATGTGATAGCTTTTCTTCAACTCCTTTTCGGACTACTTCTCGAATCTGGTTCTTTGTTGTCTCGGTGACTTTTGTAACCTTATCGCCAATTTCTTTAGTATGGGTAAGCCTGATAAATTCATCACGCCAGATGTTTACGCTATTGGGATTGTTGGATGGTTTATACTCTTTCGGCTTTGCTGCTTTTGTTTCCAAATTCTGGGTGAAAGATTTGTATTTGCTTAGTGATTTATCAACCAGAGTAGCAAATTCTAAACCTACGTTTAAGTAAATTTCTGTTATAAATTCTAGCGTGTCGCTTTCTCTCACCAATAATTCTATCGGTGTATTTGGTTGATTTAGATACTCTTTGCTGGCGTAGGTAAACTGCTTACGTAATCCTTTTAAAACTATGCGATAGCTTAATCTTTCGTGCTTCTTTTGTAGGTTATTGTATAGCCTGTAATACTGTTTATCGTTCATCTTTTAGATAAATATTACTGGTACTAATAATCTGCGTTGTTGTCGCTTGTATCGGTGTTTAGAGTTATACTTTGTTCATTTAATGGAACTAGATTTTGCGGTATGAAATATTGATTCATTAACGGGTTTGAAGTGTCTTCGCCATAGTTTGTTGCAAGTCTTTTCTCATTACCTGTTACCCACCACATTTTGTCAAGTTGTTCAATAACTTCACTCATATCTTTGGAAAGTTGAGGGAGGACTGTTACGTCAAAATCAATGTAGTATTGCTTGTTATCGGCTTTAGCGTATGCTGGCAATAACCATTTATTTAAGCTGTCTTTTAGTGCTGTTAATTCTGGTACAATTACATTATAGATTAATGATTTTTCAGCTTGCTCGAAGTTGCTGTAAGTCTTATCATTAGAATTACCCAATAACAAAGATGGTACGCCATACAGATTACACAAATCCCTTAAATTCAAATCCATTTGTTGAAGTATCTGCAACTCATCAGATGGAACTCCAAATTGTGTCCAACCTAATTTTGCTGACACCATCATTATCTCATTGGTTGATGCGTTTTGGAACTTATCCTTCAGTTGTTGCATTTGGTCAACATCTAATAAGCCAGATTCATCATACAGCATACCAAATGCACCTTTGTTTGCGATGATTTCAGTTTGTGATTTGTACGCAGTGTTATTTAAGTCCAAGACTTTTAAACCAGCCTTAAGGGGTGATTGACCATACAATTGTAGACCCGAGTTCCAATCTGGATTCCAATATTTAAGATGCAAAACATCCTCTTTATTTATTCTTACGTTACTGCCAGAAACATTATAATAATCTACTGTTTGGTTTCCGACAATGTTGATTAATTGAGAAGGTAAAACACTTAAACCTGTAATCTTGCCCTTGTTTGTTCCGAACTCTGGTTTTAAACCATATATATATGAGTTACCACAAATCAACTTATAACCAATCGCATTCTTTAAGAAATCGCTAAATGATTGGTCTGGATTTGGGTTTTCTAGTAAAGCAATTATTGGATGATTTTCGACCTCTTTAAGTGATTGCTCTTTAGTTAATAATGCTTTGGTGCTGACAAGATTCCCATTAACTGCTAATGATTTATAGCTTTTTAATTTGTTGTCATTTTTAACCTCATATAAATAGAATGGCACTGAACTAAGCTTATCGGTTATAAGCTTAATTATGCTGTAGATTACAGGATTACCTGCATAACCATTTGTAATATAAGTTTGTGAGTTATCATTTAGCCAGTTTACACCACCATTACCAATAATTGGATATAATAACGGTGAGTTTGATTTGGTTTGTAAAGGTTGTGGTGTTTGTTTTCGTTCGAAAAAATAGTCAAGAAATCCCATTTATAGTTTCTCTATAAATAGTCTGCTGGTGCATAAATGATTAAACAAAAAATCCAGTTCTTTTTAATTCTAAAAATTCTCGCATTATCAGTGAATCCGAGAAATCGGGACTGTGTCCGATAATCTTTTTGATTTCATCCTTACCAACTACCTCTAACTTACCATCACTATCAATCTTTGCTCTCTTAAGTTGAGATAATTCTATTATGATATTTTCTTTATTGAGAGCATCTTTAATGTAATATCCACTCTGTTTTACTCTATCGCAAAATTTGTAAATGCATTGAGTTTTTAAATTCTTATAATTCTCATTATTTAATGCCTTAGCACCATTATTAAATGCCTTAGCACCATTTATGAAACCATTAATAAATCCTCCTACACCATCGGAATCATAAACAATTCGACTCTTTGGCACTCCATAAGTGTTTGCCATTTGCTCAATTGCATCAATTACTTGCTTACCATCCGATTTTGGCATAACAATAATTTTTTCTGCTACAAATCCAAGCCAGTAGCAAAGCACCAGCTTATCGCTCCCCATCAATGCAACGTCACAAGTTATTGCCTTTTTAGTGGGGTCTCCAACAACGTGAGAATTATTAAATAAGTCCAATATCTGGTCAAACTCTAATAAACTTGTCGGGTCGTTATCATAATCCCAATTACCAAATAATAAACGCTCTTTTGAAGCATTATCAAGGGTCTTAAGGTTGTCGATATAATGTTGTGAGATGTAAGGATTATCAATTGCTAAAGCTTGTACAAAGGCTTTATATTGCTCAATTACACCCTCTTTATTTGCTTTAAAAAAGTTGGAATAAACCCAATTTTTCGATGGGTTACAGCTACCTAAAATCTTCGGTACTAATCCATATACGTCTAACTTATAACGAATACGAGATTTAACAATTAACCAAGCCTTTTCTACTATTTGATTACATTCATCGATGAATGCCCCTGTAATCTCTAATGAGGATAGTTTTGTTTCAAATTCGGGGTCGCTTGGATAGTTATATAAATCTTTTAATAAAATTTCACTACCATTGAAAAGCTTTATGATACCTGCTTGTTGATTGTAGTTATAATGACTTTCTGGCTTTAATCCTTGAATTCTGCAAACATCAAAAAAACTGTTTAAGGTAGTTTCTTTAAGTGCTTTCAAATTGGAACGACCAATAAGCCATCTTGTACCTTTATACTTTAGAGCCTGTTTTAGTATCCAATAACAACCAACAATAGATTTACCTCCACCTGCACCACCACCAAAGATTATTTCTGTGTGTTGCTGGTCTTCTAATAAATCAAGAACTATAGTTTGTTTGAGCGTTAAATTCATTAGGGATTATCCTTCCCATAAGTTTTATTCTCTTGCCAAACGATGCTCTCACCCTTTGATGTGTGGTCTATTTCCTGTTTATCTGACCACTTATATTTGTTTTTTAATACGAAAATGGCAATAGCAGTATTCATTTTATTACTACCTGCCAGCTGTAATAGATTTGCTTCAATTTGAGCCTCAATCTTTTTTATAGCTTGAAAAACAATCTTGTCCTCATCAAATTTCTTTGACCAAACCGACCATAATTCAGGATATAAGTCTAATTGCGCTAACGCAACTCCTAAGTAAAAAGTCTTATCCTTTTTTACCTTTTGATATATAACTGATAAACATTTTAAGACTTCGTCTTTTGTCCATTTTTCTGCATTGGTATTGCCCTTCTTTGCTGCCATAACTATAAATAGTTGGCAATTGGAGAAAATGGAGAAGATTTTATATCTTCACTATATGACAGAAGTTTTAGCAGAATTATTTAAGTCGCACCTTAGTAAAACAGTATACATTATTACATCAATAATATTTTGTGTTGCACCTCCCTACCTTGCAACTTACGTTTTGAATCATAATTTTTTCCTAAATACTGATACATTGAAATTATTGTTGTTTACTACTTCAATTGGAGTTGTAATATATAGCACCAACTTTATGTTAATGTATGTTGGTTTTGTTTTAGATGGTATTATTGAAAACATTAAAGATAGACAGAACAAGAAAAAAAGTATTTTTAGAGACCCTTATAAACGAGCAGCACAACAAATTACTATACTATACGCAGGGGGTATCTTATTCTATATTATTTTATATATCATTTCAGGTAAACTTCCTGATATAATAAACCTTTACAAAATTTATCAAGCTGGCTGGATAATCAATTTTGTATTAACAATAATTGTATTATATATTCAGTTGAAAAAAAAGTATATGCCTTTACTAATAGAACTGGAAAAGCAAGAATATTTTGATAGTAAGGCAAGAATTCCAGAAATTGAAAAACTTCTCTTTACAAATCTAAACGATGAAGAGCGAAAACAGCTAAAAAAGGAGTTGAAAACAGCAAAGAGAAGACTTAAAAAGCCTTCATATTACTTATGGTAAAAGGGCTAAACATTAAGTCTAACCCTTCTAACCCTCTACTAAATAAACTCTGTGCTATAGCCCAGGTCATTTAACTTACTTCTAACCTGATTATAAAGATAACTCTCCGTAATCTCATCTGATGGTACTGATTGCACCGAAAAATTATATGGAAAATCCATTGGTTGATATGGTGTCGCACCTGCGTTTTTATCGTTTAGGCTCTTATAAACGCTCACGCTAATCTGTATATTTTTACCACCGATTGCTGGCATTGGCATAGTTGAGCCTGTAGTTAGCATTACCGTTTCCGTTGTGGTATAGCTATTGATTTGTAAAACTGAAATCGAACTTTTGAATCCAGAATTTTGTTTTAATTCTGATGTTATTTTAATCATTTTTAACTGTATTATCTTCTTTTTGCTCAACGGGTAATAGTTGCGCTAATGCTCTCAATGAGCTATCTAAAAGAGTTGAATCTTGTCTATTCAACTGTAATTGCCCTGTCATCTGAAAAATGACCTCAAAAGCTTGTGTTGGTGTTAATTGTTTATTTTCCATTTATTTTATCTTCTATTTTCTTTATTTTATTGCTATTGATTGCCAGTCCTGCAACCATAATTATCACGAAGCCAACAGCTAATGCAGTTGTGATAAAGTCGAATATTGTTTTAGTTGTTTCCATCATTTTCTATTGTTAAAAGGTAAATGCCGAAAAAGCAAAAACCTACTATAATCAATGCTATCTGCATTTTAATTGCTTAATAAGCAAATCTATTTCGTCGCAATATTTGCGGTCTACTTGTGTTATTCCGAAGGTAGTTTTTGTGACATCACTTACGTATGCCGTATCAAGATGTAAACGTTCTGCTATGTAATTACCATTGACGTTATACATAACTTTTGCAACGTAGATAATAAGCCTTCTTGCCTCGGTAATCTCTGGCTTTTTGGTTCGCTGGTTGATGGTGATAGCATCTAAACCATTAATCAAGCAGATATAATCAATAATGACTTCTAACTTATGTAACTGTAAATCCTTTAAATAAGACTTGACGGTTGGATAGCTTTTAGGTTCTTTTATCATTAATTTAATTTGTAAGTTTTTGCCAAATGAATTGGTAATTCATAGCAAATTTTCTGTTTAATTCCCTTGTTTTCAACTGACGAAACAGGGCAATTTTTGATGTCGATGTAGACATCCTGTATTTTGATTTTGTTGAGATGATAAAGTCTGGCGACACCATCTGTAAAAAAACATAGGTAAAAATGTAATGCATTTGGTTCTACATTTTGCATCCCTTTTAGCTTACTATATTCTAACAAATCGGTATCGTAATCATCACTCTTTACCATTCTGTTTTTCACTTCTATATAGAAGTTTTTTGTTAACGTTGAGCCTGTAACATCGTAAGGCGCAAACTTATCTTCTACCGCAACTAATTGTGCTTTTTCACTAAGTAGTGCAAATGTTTTTTCTCTCCCGAGCAACTCATTAATTGTGTAACCGTTTTCCATTTATATTTTGTTTGTTTTAGATAAATAGTTTCTAAATCCAAAAAAGTTAAGTTTTGATGTACTTTTTTTAAAATAATTTTTTTAGCCAATAAAAAACCCCTTACCGATTGGTAAAGGGTCAAACAAAATAATTTTAAAAAGCAATCAGGTCAATGAGTACCTTCTAATATAAATATCGGCTGCCAGTCGAAAGTTTTAAAGTGTAAATGTTTAATCAATGTATTCTGGAAAAATCTTTGAGTGAAAATCTAAATACATCTCCTGTAATTTATCATCAAATAAACGAAGCTCTTCAACCATCAAACTAAAATGGATTTTTGCACCAATTGTATAAAAACAATTGCCATTAATAAAAATTTCCTTTTCGTTGGGATAATGTTCAATTATAAAATCGTTCAGTTTATAAAATAACTCCTGTTTTTTAACAAATGCAGAACGTGACATTTTACCCCTCTCAAATTTTTTTGTAGTCAAAGTCTCCAGATACTCACTATAGTTTTTGATATTTAAATCAGCCTCCTGTTTAAAAACTTCTCTAGCGTTCTTCTCTAAAGCTTCGAACTCTTCTTTAGTGTAATTTTTGATTTCCAAAATTGTATGTTTAATCTTTTAAAAATCGTTCAACTGAAAATTCAGCTAGAGCGTTCTTCACTTGTTTTTTTGTTTCATCCGAAAATTTTGTAAACCCTAAGTCAAGGAAAACCGCCTGTGCAAATTCTCTTTCTTCATTGTGCAGATTTACATCAAATTTTAAATTGGAACGCAATTCTTTAAACGTAAGCACGTCCATATTCCTACGACCTTTAGCCTCCGCAACAAGTTTTACTCCATTTACTGATAAAACTAAACTTTTGATTTGTTGTACATTCATCATTATTTAACTAATAGTTAACACTAATTTACCGCCCAAATCTTAAAAATGAAAACTTAGTTTTCAACAATAAAACCCCTCACCAATTGGTAAAGGGTCTATCTTTTTCACTAATCGTCCTACATTACTAAAGTAAATCGTAAACTAAAAAAGTCAAGTTCTATTTACATTTTGGGTCTTCAAGAACTACACTCTCGTAACTACCTTTAACTTGCTTTAGGTACGCTTCCCAACTATCATTGTCGGGAAAATCGCAGCTACAACGAACTGCGCCATCTGGCAATATCCTCACACAGTCCTCGCCAGAATTAACCACAAAATAAATTACGGTAAACATTACTGCAAATACTACTAACAGCATTAAACAACTTTTCATCTTTTCCATTTATTTTCTGATTTGGTTGTCTGATGGTCTAACTGGTTTTGGTTTTTGGGGTGTGTAATCATCTTTGGTGCAGCTGGCTAAAACTGTGATAGCCATAATTGCGATAAGTAGCGTTTTTTTCATTTTAGTTTTATTTAATTAATTTTCAATTAGTTGAGAGCAATAATTTATTATAAATACTCGTTTTAACATTTTTCAAATATAGCACTTGTACCATACACCTGCAACAATTTTTTCCTAAGCTTTGTTGAGATGGCTACTCCCAATCCTAAAGACCAGAAAGCAATTGAAAAATTAGGTCAAACTATCCGAAAAATTAGGATAGAAAAAGGGTTAACTATGGTTCAACTTGCAGCTGATTGCAACGTCGAATATACCAGCATAAGCAAAATTGAAAGAGGGTTAGTTAATACGACCATCAGTATGATTAGTATTATCGCAAAGGCTTTACAGGTACATCCTTCAAAGCTGTTAGCTGATTAAAAAGCATCTGGCAAATTTCATATTCTTCATCACGTTCACACAGTCGAATGGCATCATCTATTACTTGTTGTAGTAAGTTATCCATTTTATGAGTTAATAATTTTAGTAATAGCATCGTATTTAGCTAATTTTTCTTCTGCTTCCTGCAACTGTTGCACGAGGCATTTAGTAACCACACCCTGTATAAATTCAATATGTATTGCGGGTTTGTTTGCATTAGTATTACGGTATATTGGTCTGGCTAAAAAATCAAAGGCTGTATCAATGTAAAATTGCTCATATTCCAATTTCAATTTCGTTTCTTCTACCAGATTGAAGGCTTTTAATTCGGCTTTTAGCTTCTCGGTTATGGTCTGCATTGTTATAATTATTTGTTGGGTCAAAGATACTAAACACCTGGTAATCATATTCTTAAATCCAAAATTATTTGATTTTAACAAACCTTAAGCCTTTAGTTATTAAGCGATTAATTTTCAACACTTAACTTGCTAAAACTGTTGCATAGTCTATGTTCTGGTCGAAATCGTAAGCATATTTGATTAACAATGGTAATGTTGAAATACCTCTTATGTTGTTTGATACTGCATAATGCAAGTCGTCAGCAGACCTATTATTTTGATGTACAATTGCCAGAGCATTCTTGTAGTCCCTTATCTCTACCTTACCGAATGCACCATTTAAAATTAAAGTCTCTGGCTCATTCATTATTTCAACTGATGTTGATGTATCGTCGACCACATTTACCTCATCAGACTGGCTTATTTTAGTTGATTTAGCCAACTCTAGTTCCAGCTTTGCTATTGTTTCTCTTAAGCACTTAATCTCGTCGATTTGTGCTTTAATTATCGACAACGAATTATCTACTTTGACCTTTTTGATTGGTGCTGGTTTTTGATAGCTACTTTCTTTTACAGATTTCATTTTGAAATTGTCCGATGCCCATCGTTTAATGAATGCTGGACATTTCGGGTTTTCAAGTTTGTAGATATGTTGTTCACCTGTATTCGGTTGGAAAGGTGCATTAAAAACATACTCTGATAATACATTTTTAATATTGTTTCCAACGATGGTTTGCGTAATCAGTCCTGTAGCCTGTAAAATATTAAGGTACTTATTTAGGTCGTTCGGGCTTATCCCTAAAAATGTGTAATATGTTTCTTTGTGCATCTTGCACGTCCCCACACCATAAGTAAAATGATTAATCTGGTGAATAAGCCAAATTAGCTTATGAATATTTTTTGATTTGTTTATCGCACCGAATACTGCGAAATCTAAACTGATAGGTGTATTTAATACTACCTTGTTGTTTTCATTTGTTTGCATTTTAATGGTTATTAATTCTGTTTTATTTAGTCTCTGATATAATCATTTAGCTTCCAAACTAAATGCTTACTGTTACCCATTTTTGGAAGTGATAACAGTAAGCTAGAATTAACCAGAAAAATTTTAAGTTTCCTTATTTATCATAAATAGTCATCAAAAAAGTTAAGTTTCGTTTTTGGTGTATTTATTTTAAAATAAATTACTTGATACAGAGATAAGCCATAAAGTAAAAAAGTCAAGTCTTTGTTGATAACTATTGAAGGGTACAGCCTAAGTAAATTTACTTAAGCTAACTATGTACCTACATCAAAGAAACTGTTGGGAAGATTATTCAGCTTTTTCAAAGCTTCATACAGCTTAAGTAAAATAAAAAGCTAATTACTTAGCCTAAATAACTCTATTTAGCTTAAGTGTTTTCAATAAGTAATTTACTTAACCTATATAGTCTAAGTATTTTTATATTTTATTTTACTTAGGCTATAAATACTTATTTAGCTTAAGTGTTTTAAGTTCTTTTTTACTTAAGCTGTGGGTTCTTTGTTTCCCAACAGTTTCTTGATTGTGCTTATATAGTTAGCTTAAGTAAATTTACTTAGGCTGTAGAAATAAAACGTACAGCTTAAGTTTATTCACCCAACTATTAATATATTTGGATTTAACTAAAAATTAACGTTTATGACTAATGAAGAAAGAGAATCATTAAATGACAATTTGATTCACCACCAATTATCTGATGCAGAAATCGAAAGATATTTCAGATACAATTTAAATATTCAAAAAATAAAGGGTGAAGACCAAGAGCACGAATTTGCACTTATTTCAGCGCAAATTTTTGGTAAAAGCTTAAGTGAAGTAAAAAGCTTATTGCAAGAAATAAAAGCAAATGACAAACCGATTTCAAGACCGCTGACCGCCGAAGAACAAAAAAGCTATAGAGACTATGTTAATTTGGTAAAAACCAATCAAACTGCCAGAATTATTGAGGAAAATTTCAATTCAAAAGTAACTGCAAAACGCACTAAAAATTTTGAAATTCTTGTCGAGTTTGAAGCCCCTGCCAAAGCTGATGAGATTATTTATGCAATTGAAATTTTAGAAATATATTTTCCAATCAGTAAATTTGAGATAACTGTACATAAAAAAGGCGATGCTTTTACCGTATACAAACAACTCATTAGAGAATAATAATAATCAAACAAAAGGTTGCGCTCATGCGCAACCATTATATACTAATTAAACATATCATCCCTAACCATCTTAGCACCTTTCAACGTTGCTAGATGTTTTAATGCCTTCGCATATTTTGGTGCTATACTAGCATCAATCATCAAATTAATAAAGATATTTTTACCATCAACCAAATCACTACTAACAATAGTTATATCCATAAATTTAACTCTAACATCTTTTACTTTACTCCATTCAATCGTGGTGCTTTTCTCTTTGGCAGATAAAGTTAAAGAAACATCACCAATCTTGAAATTTCCTTCCCTCTCAACATTTTCTGATGTCACATTTTTTATAGTAGATTGTTTAGTTCTTAGCCATTCCAACGTTTCATCAGCAGTTTGAGCCTTTACCGTAAAAGCTAAAAATAATAGTGCGCAGAGAGTTAATAATTTTTTCATATCCAAAAATAATAATTTGACTTGACTTTTTTTAAGTCTGCTTTATACTTGTATATGTGCAGCCTGTAAACGACATATCAACTTTAATTGAGCAAAATAAATTGCTAATGGATATGATGCGCCAGATGCAAATCGAAATGAATGAGTTGAAGGAAAATCTAAAGCCCATCAATAAAGCGTTAAACCACAAAACCAAAAAGGTTACAAAAAAAGAAAAGGATGATGATTTCTTAAAGAAATTCAGAGCATCCCAATTAATCTAAAATTCTGGTCTCAACGGTCTTTTGCTCTCATTAATTTCTAATTTTAATTTTCGTAAATACGTTTCAGTTTGTTGAATGCTGGCGTGTCTATTCTGTAATTGGAGCTGTATTATATCAAATCCAGCCTTAAACGCTACAACGTTACCTGTGTGCTTCACGCTGTACAAAGAAAGTTGAGCATCATTGTCATATTCTTTTTTTAACACCTTTTTAGTTTTGTCAACCATTATACCATCGGGATATTCTTTGCGTAAAACTTTAAAAACTTTAACCCTTTCAATTATAACATCGTGGCTAACTTTTTCGAGTACAGTATTAAATTTTTTTGAGAAATTATATTTACCTGCCTTTGTTTCTGCTGGTACTAAATCGGGCGTAAATACATAGTAGTTATCATATTTTTTATCAAAGTACTTTTCCCAAGCTAACTTACTATACAAATCAACCATATATGGCTCAATATAAAGCTCGTTGAACACTTTCTTTTTGTTTTTGGTTATGTCTGTGGTTAAATCAAAATAACCCTCCTTATATCTTCTAACGTGCTTTATTTTAACTCTCGCTATTTCACTTGGTCTTAAAAAGGTATAGAAAATTGTCCTTAGCAAAACACCCATAAATGGGTCTGCTGGAACTTCTCTGGTGTAATGTGGGTAAACTAAAGTGTGTGGATTATCAACAAATTTTAAGATGTCTTTAAATTGCTTTTCTGTAAATGGCTCAAACCTATCTGAATCGCTATCATCCTCTTTGTCTTCAATGTTTTGAGTAACATTTGGGTAATCGTAAATTTTAGCAAAGTAGTTAAAAAAGCTTTGGATGTAACCAAGATGATTGTTATAAGTTAAATTAACCCATACACCAGTAGCGTAAATGTCTTCTAAGAATTTATGAACTTGGTGGCGCTTTATCTTGTCCATTTTGGTATTTTCAATACCTTCGACTTCGCAGTATTTTAAAAACCTGTTGAAAAAAGACTTGTAGGTCACTGCTGTATTTTCTTTGTTTTCAGCAGCATCATTTTTTCCAACAGCACCACTTTTAACTTTCAAAAAAATCTCAATCGCATCCTTAACCTTTGGTGCAGGGCTATCATCATTTACATCATCCAAAACATCCTTTAATGTTTTTGTAGAAAACGGTGCAATTGCTTCTGCTGTTTTCGGGTTGATATTTAATTTTAATTGCTCGTTACACTCATTAAATATGATGTTTGCCCTGCTTAACCTTTCTTTAGGTTTAAGTGCTAAGGCTTCTTTATTATTTAAAAACTTAGAATAGAATTTTACAGGTTTCCACTTACCAGATTCAAAATCCCAAATGTTATAATAGATGTACCAATCACCATTCACTGGTGTCTTCAATGATGCCAATTCTTTATAATGCTGATTTTCAACAGGTGGTAAGAAATAGCTTTTACCATCAACTTTAAATTCCGATATTTGAGCCACGAGAAATAATTTAAATCAAAGATTTTCTACAATTTTCTACACGATAGCTAAAATGTTGTTTAAAACTATCTGTAGGACAAATGTACTAAATTCTGTAATTTTGGGCCATGTATAATAAAAGTGATATTGAATTAAAGGTAGCTGAATTTTTATTACAAATTAAAGCAATTAAATTACAACCTAATAATCCATTTACTTGGGCTTCTGGTTGGAAATCTCCAATTTATTGCGATAACCGCATAACACTATCCCATCCGTCTGTTAGAACTTACATTCGTCAAAAATTAGCGCAACTTATACAAGAAGAGTATGGTGCTGTAGATGTGATTGCTGGTGTTGCAACTGCTGGAATTCCGCAAGGTGTACTTGTTGCGCAAGAGCTTGGTTTACCATTTATTTATGTAAGAGCAAAAGCTAAAGAGCACGGTACAGGTAGCCTAATTGAAGGAGAAATTATTGAAGGACAACGTGTAGTTGTTATTGAAGACTTGATCTCTACCGGCAAAAGCAGTTTGCAAGCTGTTGACGCCTTACGTGCTGCTGGTTTATCTGTAGCTGGTTTAGTGGCTATCTTTACCTATGGTTTTGATAAAGCCGATGAAAATTTTGCAAATGCAAAATGTCGTTATTCTACCCTATCTAACTACAGTGCATTGATTGATTATGCTGCAGAGCACAGTTTTATTGCGCAAAACGATATCAAATTGTTAAGCAAGTGGCGTGAAAACCCTGCCGAATGGGGCACGGTTGTTGAAGGTTAATAGCTTTTTAAGCCTTAATAAAAACAAATATGACGATAATAGAAAGTACAGTTGAGCTTAATTTAACAACTGATAAGGTTTATGATTTTTTGGCAGATTTAAACAATCACCAACAATTGATGCCAGAAAATATTTATAACTGGTCTTCTACTGAAGACGAAGCAAGCTTTACCATACAAAATATGGCAAAGTTGGCTATAAAAATTTCTAGTCGTGTGCCTAACACAGAAATTGTTGCTATACCTACAGAAAAACCACCTTTTGATGTGGAATTAAAATGGACAGTAGAACAAAATGACAACGGCGGAACCATTGCTAAGCACATTATTTCGGCAGATTTAAACATGATGATGAAAATGTTGGCTTCTGGTCCATTACAGAAATTGGCAGATCACCAAACAACGAAGTTGAAAGAAATTTTAGGATAAATTATAAAAACGAATTGCAAACACCTCTAAATATTCTAGAGGTGTTTTTTTATGCCTTTAATTCTATAACTTAGAAAAATCAACCTCAAGTTATGTTTTTAAAATTTGCTAAATCGCTACTATTACTTTCTGTGCCCCTATTTAGTTTTGCTCAATATGCAGACAACCTTAAAACAGAATATCTAATAAATCCACTTGGCTTAGATAGCCCAAATCCGCGTTTTACATGGCAAATGAACGATGATAGAACTGGGGCAAAACAAACAGCTTTTAGAATTTTAGTAAATACCGATTCTGTAGCCTTAGCACAAGGAAAAGCAGTACAGTGGAATACGGGTTGGTTGGCTACAAGCGAAAATCTAAAAACTTATTCTGGGCAGTTACTAAAACCTTTTACCAAGTATTTTTGGCGGGTTGATATTGCTGATCAAAACAAGGTAAAGTCTACCAAAGTAAAAATTGCCAGTTTCGAAATGGGAATGATGGATAGCAAAAATTGGCAAGGCGCATGGATTTCCGACAATCAAAATATCAATTTAAAACCTGCACCTTATTTTAGAAAACAGTTTGAGACTACTAAAAAAATCAAATCTGCTCGTGCATACATTACCGCTGGCGGATTGTACGAACTTTCCTTAAACGGAAATAAAGTTGGCAACCACAGAATGGACCCAACTTATACACGTTTCGACAGACGAAATCTTTACGTTACATACGATGTGACCAAACATTTGCAAGATGGCAAAAATGCTATTGGTGTAACTTTGGGTAATGGTTGGTATAACCATCAATCTACCGCCGTTTGGGATTTCGAAAAAGCTCCTTGGCGTAACCGACCAACTTTTTGCATGGATTTGCGCATAACCTACACCGATGGAACGGTTGAAGTTGTAAAGTCGGGCAAGGATTGGAAAACCGATTTAAGCCCGATAATTTTTAACAGTATTTATACCGCCGAACATTATGACGCAAGACCTGAGCAAAGCGGTTGGAATAAAATAAACTTCGACGACAGTAAATGGAAACGTGTAATTTACCGATCTGCTCCTTCGCAAAATGTAGTAGCGCAAGTATTGCACCCTGTACGGAATGTTGAAGAAATAAAAGCTAAAAGCCTTAGAAAATTTAATGACACCACCTATTTATTCGATTTGGGTAGAAATATTTCTGGGGTGAGTAAAATTACGCTTAACGGCCCAACCGGTACCATTGTAAGATTAAAACACGTAGAGCGTTTATACGCAAATGGCAGAGCCGATATGTCAAACATTGATGTTCACTACCGTCCTACCGACGATAAAGATCCTTTTCAAACTGATATTATTATTTTAAACGGCAAAGGCGTACAAAGTTTCATGCCCCATTTTAATTACAAAGGTTTTCAATATGTTGAAGTGAGCTTGAGTAAACCTTTAAACCTAAAAAAGGAAGATTTAGTTGGCTATTTTATGCACAGCGATGTGCCTGTAGCTGGCGAGATAAAAGCTTCGGACACTTTAATTAACAAGATTTTTTACGCAACCAATAACTCTTACCTTTCTAATTTATTTGGCTACCCCACCGATTGCCCGCAACGAGAAAAAAATGGTTGGACAGGTGATGCTGCCATAGCCGTTGAAACTGGTTTGTATGGTTTTGATGCCATTACCATTTATGAGAAATGGCTTGCAGATCACAGAGACGAACAGCAACCTAATGGCGTTTTACCTTCCATTATTCCTACTGATGGCTGGGGTTACGAATGGGGCAATGGCCCAGATTGGACTAGTACAATTGCCATTATACCTTGGAACATATATCTATTTTATGGCGATAAAAAGTTACTGGCAGATTGTTACGAAAACATTAAAAAGTATGTAAACCACATCGACGAAACCTATCCATCCGGTTTAACAAGTTGGGGTTTGGGCGACTGGGTACCGGTAAAGTCAAAATCGCCTGTTGAGCTAACTTCTACTTGCTACTATTATGCAGATGCAGTTATTTTAGCCAAAACCGCCAAAATTTTAGGTAAAACCGATGATTATAAAAAGTATACTGCACTTGCAGAGAAAATAAAAACAGCTTTCAACAACAAATACTTAAATAAGCAAACTGGCATTTACAGTAATGGTTTGCAAACAGAACTAAGTGTCCCTCTTTTTTGGGGCATAGTGCCCGAAGAAAATAAAGCTTTAGTTGCCGAAAACCTTGCAAAACGCGTGGAGGCAGATGATTTTCATTTAGATGTGGGTTTGCTAGGAACAAAAGCAATCTTAAATGCATTAAGCGAAAATGGACATGCTGATGTAGCTTATAAAGTTGCTTCGCAAAGAACGTTTCCAAGTTGGGGTTGGTGGATTGCTAACGGCGCCACAACGTTGTATGAAAACTGGCCAATTGATGCTAAATCAGATATTTCTATGAACCATATTATGTTTGGCGAAATTGGCGCTTGGCTTTATAAAGCTCCAGGCGGCATTAAGCCGGATGAAAACGAACCTGGATTTAAACATATTTTACTGCAACCTCATGTTGTAGAAGGTTTAGATCATTTTGAAGCTTCCCACGATAGTCCTTACGGAAAAATTAAATCAGCTTGGAAAAGAGTTAAAGGCGGTGTTAGGTATGAATTTTCAATTCCGGCAAACGCTAGTGCTAGCATACAATTAGATTTGGTTAGAGACATTGCAACTACGCTGAACGGACGAAACATTACGCCTGGTTTAATTAAACTAGACGCGGGAAAACATGTAATTGAGCAAAAAGGGAATTAATTTTCTGTTGGCTGAAACCAATAGAAATCGAAATAACATCTACGGCAAAATTGGCTGTTAAAATCTTAATTGTTAACAGCTTTAGTGTTTAGATGCCCAATTGGGTATGAAGAGCCCGTACAATTGGATTTAAAAACATTTATTTGGCTTTTGCAAAAGCCTAAGAGATACTGCCTTTGTAATATAAACCTTATTGAAGTGAATGCCGATTCTTCATCGGCAGCAACGGAAAAAAGGACTACATAAGCCAAGAACTACTAACATTGTTTTTCAAACCTTTTTAAACCAGTCAAAATTTCAGTATAAACCACTTATTTACAGTCATTTAGTCTTATTAAGTCAATACCGACAGACAAAATTTCCGATTCTTTAAGCAAAATACCTGTGGCATTTGTTTTGAATAAAAGCAAAATATGAACTTCAACAACTTTACAATTAAAGCACAAGAAGCTATACAAAAGGCTTCTGAAATAGCGCAGGGCAATCAGCAACAAGCTATTGATACAGCGCATTTATTAAAAGGTTTGCTTACGGTTGATGAAAACGTGGTTTCTTACGTGCTGAAGAAACTAAATGTGAACCTAAATTCGGTTGATCAAAATTTAACCGCAGCGATACAAAAATTACCAAAAGTTACTGGTGGCGATGTTTATCTATCATCGACCGCCAATTCGGCTTTGCAAAAAGCACAATCGTACCTGAAAGAATTCAAAGACGATTTCGTTTCTGTTGAGCACTTGCTTTTAGGCTTATTAGCAGTAAACGATACAACCGCCAAATTACTTAAAGAGCAAGGTGTTAACGAAAAAGATTTAAAAAAGGCTATTACCGAACTTCGTGGAGATAATAGAGTTACCGACCAAAATGCAGAGGCTACCTACCAAGCTTTAAGCAAGTATGCAAGAAATTTGAATGAGTATGCCGAAAGCGGAAAGTTGGATCCGGTTATTGGCAGAGATGAAGAAATTCGTCGTGTGATACAGATTCTGTCTCGTAGAACGAAGAATAACCCCATCTTAATTGGCGAGCCAGGAGTTGGTAAAACAGCTATTGCCGAAGGTATTGCGTTTAGGATTATAAAGGGAGATGTTCCGGAAAACTTAAAATCAAAAACTGTATTTTCTTTGGATATGGGCTCTTTAATTGCCGGTGCAAAGTACAAGGGCGAGTTTGAAGAGCGTTTAAAAGCGGTGGTGAAAGAAGTTACGCAAAGCGATGGCGACATTATTTTATTCATAGACGAAATACATACTTTAGTTGGCGCCGGTGGTGGCGAAGGCGCAATGGATGCCGCAAACATTCTTAAGCCCGCATTAGCCAGAGGCGAGTTACGTGCAATTGGTGCAACTACGCTAGATGAGTATCAAAAATATTTAGAGAAGGACAAAGCCCTAGAGCGTCGTTTTCAAAAGGTGATGGTGGAAGAACCAGATACGCAAGATGCAATCTCTATTTTACGTGGCTTAAAAGAGCGTTACGAAACGCACCACAAAGTGAGGATTAAAGACGAAGCTATTATTGCGGCGGTAGAAATGTCTCAACGATATATTGCCGACCGTTTTTTACCAGATAAGGCTATCGATTTAATGGACGAGGCAGCCTCTAAGCTACGCATGGAGATGGACAGTGTGCCCGAAAACGTAGATGCTTTAGACCGCGAAATTATGCGTTTAGAAATTGAACGTGAAGCTATAAAACGCGAAAAAGACGATAAAAAAGTTAAAGAGCTTTCTGAAGAAATTGCCAATCTATCGGCAGAGCGAGATGAGTTTAAGGCCAAATGGCAAGGTGAAAAAGATTTAGTAGATGGCGTAAATAGCCAATTGGAACAAATAGAATCTTATAAATTAGAAGCTGAACAGGCAGAACGTGCCGGAGATTATGGTCGTGTGGCTGAAATTCGTTATGGAAAGATTAAAGAGGCAGAGGAAAAGGTAACGGAATTGAAGGCAAAGTTGGAAAGTCAGCAGAGCGAAAGCAGAATGTTGAAAGAAGAAGTTACTGCTGATGACATTGCTGGTGTGGTGGGCCGTTGGACTGGCATTCCAGTTACGAAATTGATTGCTAGCGAACGTGAAAAATTACTGAATTTGGAAGACGAATTGCACAAACGCGTTGCCGGACAAGATGAAGCAATTGAAGCAATTTCTGATGCCATTCGCCGCTCAAGGGCTGGCTTACAAGATAAACGTAAACCAATTGGCTCTTTCATTTTCTTAGGTACTACCGGCGTTGGTAAAACAGAGTTAGCAAAAGCATTAGCAGAGTTTTTGTTTAACGACGAAAATGCCATGACTAGAATTGATATGAGCGAATATCAAGAACGACATGCCGTTTCGAGATTGATTGGTGCGCCTCCAGGGTACGTAGGATACGACGAAGGTGGACAATTAACGGAAGCTGTTCGTAGAAAGCCATATTCGGTTGTGTTATTGGATGAGATTGAAAAAGCACACCCTGATGTATTTAATATTTTGTTACAAGTATTGGATGATGGACGTTTAACTGATAACAAAGGTCGTGTGGTGAATTTTAAAAACACGATTATCATCATGACTTCAAACATAGGTGCACATTTAATTCAAGATAATTTCAAAAAATTAGATGATGAAAACCGCGATGAAGTGATTGCAAAAACCAAAAATGAATTGTTTGAAGTATTGAAACAAACGATTCGTCCGGAGTTTTTAAACAGAATTGACGAGCTGATTATGTTTACGCCATTACAGCGAAGCGAAATTAGAAATATTGTTGATTTACAATTTAAACAAGTACAACAAACATTAGCCGAAATGGGTATTACTATGGAGGCCAGCACGGAAGCGTTGGATTGGTTAGCAGAGTTAGGTTACGATCCGCAATTTGGTGCAAGACCATTGAAAAGAGTGATTCAAAAACGTATTCTAAACGAATTATCGAAATCTATCCTAGCGGGAAAAGTTGATAAAGACAGTAAAATAAAATTGGATATGTTCGATCATCAGTTTGTATTCTTGAATGAGAATAACTAGAAAGCTAGCGCTAAACAGATAAACGCCTATTAAGCATCCATGGTAAACATGGATGCTTTTTTTGCCCCTTACCTCTTATCGGCCCGAACTAAAAAACATTTATCACTGTAAAACAAATAGTTATCGCATTTGCAGATTAAACAAGCTATTGTATTTTCGCTTAATAATAATTAATATTGATTACACACGAATGAAATCAGTATGAAAATCAAATTAACCTTAATGGCTATGTTATGCGCCGTTGGCTTTGCAACACATGCGCAAATTCAAAAAGGCGTAACCTTTGGCGGACTCAGTTTCAGTTTCGCTACAGATAATCAAAACTCAAATGCGCTTAAAATTAATTCGCTTTCTATTAATCCTCGAATCGGCTACTTCTTCAACGATAATCTTGCAGCTGGCATGGAAATCAATTACAATCTGTCGAAATTAAATGGCGAATTTTATGATTATTTTGATCAGAATACTGGCTTTTTTCAACGTACATTTGGCTTTAAGGAAGAAAATTTTGGCTTAAGTCCTTTCACAAGGTATTACTTTCATGTTAAGGAAAATTTTAAATTTTTCGGCCAGGCCAACTTAACTTTTCAAGTTAATAGTTATAAAAACATTGATGATGATGGTTATTTGTATCGCACCGATTATACATTTAAAGGATATGGCGCAAGCTTAAATCCCGGTTTCGCCTTTTTACCAAGTAAAAAATGGAACATTGAATTTTCATTCCCAGTGATTAGCTATTTTGTAGACAGAAACAAAGAACAAGCTTACAATTTTAGGCAAGATAAAAAGTTAAGATTGGCGCTCGATAACTTTACACCTTCATTTGGCGTAAATGTTCATTTCTAAACACGTTAAGTTTTTAAATCAGCTGTAAAAATCTGAACGGTTAGCAAGCAAGCTGATTGGGCTGTTTTTAATTGCTATTTCTTTGTTCTTTCTATATTCGGCAAAAATGCTGTTAGCAAACCTATTAGTGGCAAATAAGCACAAATACTATATACGTAACTGATACTTGTCGAATCAGCCAATCGACCCAATAAAGCCGAACCTATCCCTCCCATTCCAAATGCAAAGCCGAAGAATAAGCCAGATACCAAACCAACTTTACCTGGAATAAGCTCTTGCGCATACACCAGGATTGCCGAGAAAGCAGAAGCTAATATCATCCCGATAGGAACAATTAAAACACCTGTCCAAAACAGATTGGCGTGAGGAAGCATTAATGCAAAGGGTGCAGTACCTAAAATAGATGCCCATATTACGTACTTACGACCAATTTTATCGCCAATTGGCCCACCAATTAGTGTACCTGCAGCAACCGAAAACAAAAACACAAACAAGTAGATTTGCGAGGTTTGCACTGAAACATGAAACTTCTGCATTAAGAAAAATGTGAAATAGCTTGTTAAGCTAGCCATGTAAAAGTATTTGGAAAATATCAATACCAGTAAAATAACGATTGATGTGATAACTTTAGTTCTAGACAAATGATGAGAAACAGCCTGTGCACTTGCTTTAGCACGTTGTTTAATTTTAACCAAATAACTTTTATACCAACGGCCCACATAAGTTAATACGATGATGGCCAACAGCGCAATAAAAGAAAACCAAACAATGCTAAACTGACCGTTGGGCACAATAATCCAAGCCGCTAAAAGCGGACCTAAAGAACTACCTGCATTACCACCCAGTTGAAAAACTGACTGCGCCAAACCTCTTTTTCCGCCAGATGCAGCATTAGCCATTCTGGATGCTTCTGGATGAAAAATCGAAGAACCTACACCAATTAAAGCCACCGACACTAGCATCGTATAAAAATGTGTTGAAAGCGAAAGCGTTACCAATCCCGTTAAGGTGAAACCCATGCCTGTTGCCAACGAAAATGGTTGCGGTTTTTTATCTGTATACAAACCTACAAAAGGCTGAAACAACGAAGCCGCCATTTGAAAAACAAGGGTAATAATACCAATTTGAGCAAAACTCAAACCGTAACTGGTTTTTACTATCGGATAAATAGCTGGAATTAGCGACTGAATGGTATCATTTAGTAAATGCGAAAAACTTAACGCAAACAGGATTGGAAAAACAGTTTCCTCGGCTATAACTTTTGTAGAACTTTCTGTATTCATAATTATGTTGCCAAATTTAGAAACTATTTATGCGTTTAGCCCTATAAATGAGTTTTTTGACTATTTGCGTATAAATACGCCTTGCGATTGTTTGGTTTTGGAGGTTGCAAACCTATAGTTAAATCCCTTTGTATAAATCCTTTTACACTCGAAAATCATCAGCATAAAAATATTCTTGTATATTTAATTTTATCAAATGCTCTCATCAATGTATAAATCCGCAGTCCTCCTTACTTTTTTGATTTTTTACCGCACAATAGTTTCGGCCCAGCAACAAGCTATTTTAAAATTGTACGACAGCATTCGCAACAATTTGCCAAGGGAAAAACTTTATGTGCATTTTGACAAGACCAATTATACAGCAACTGATACCATTTGGTTTAAAGCCTATCTGGTAGATGGCACACTAAATGTTCCGTCTAATACTAGTGGTGTTATCTACACAGAAATAATCGACGAAAATAACGATGTTTTACAAACGCTTGCCTTGCCAACAGTATCTGGCTTAACTTGGGGCGCTTTTGCACTAAACGAACGGCAATTTAAAACTGGAACATACACATTTAGAGCCTACACAAACTGGATGCAGAACTTTGGAAATTCACATTTTTTTCAAAAACAGCTTAAAGTATTTTCCTTACCTGCAGGTGCGATAGGATTAGCCAGTGCTTCAACAACAAAGTCGCCTTTGGCAAGCAATCAAAATAATTCAGGCAACAATAGAAATAGTGCAATAGACCTACAATTTTTGCCGGAAGGTGGAAATCTTATAGCTGGTTCTAATCAAAAAATTGCATTTAAAGCATTAAATGCCAATGGAAAAGGCATCAGCCTAAATGGCGAAATTTTAGACAGCAAAGATAATATCGTTACCACTTTTGTATCGAACACAAAAGGAATGGGCTTTTTCTATTTAAACGCTGTAGCGACTGAGCGGTATACTGCGAGAATAAAAAATTTAGCAGTGCCTAATACAACCTTGCCTACTGTTAAAGAACTTTCAACAGCTTTAAAAGTTACAAACGATTATAAATCAGACTCTTTAGTTATTCAGTTTGGATCTAACTTAAAAAACGAACCATTAACCGTCGTTGGTCAATCTAGAGGCGTGGCTTGTTTTGTAGCAACGTTGGCAGCAAACACTACAGGTAAAACTATTCGTGTTGCCAAAAGCATTTTCCCAACCGGAGTTTGCCAGATATTAATTTTAGATGCACAAAGAAAGCCCCTTAATGAGCGAAACTTTTTTATCAATCATTTAGATCAGGCTAAGATTGATGTTTCTTCAGATAAGTTAGCATACAAAAATAGAGACAGCGTAAAACTCGCTATCAAGTCCAGTTCATTCGATAAAAAACCAGCCCAAATGTCGTTATCCATGTCCATAACCGACGATAGCCAAGTTACCAAGGACAGTTTAAATGAGGGAAATATTTTAAGCTACTTGCTATTAACTTCAGATTTAAAAGGAGAGATTGAAAACCCTGGATCGTATTTTAAGCAATACGATGAACAAACACATAATGACTTGGAAGCGTTAATGTTAACGCAAGGTTGGGTTAATTACCAATGGGATTTAACTAAAAAACTTTTATTTAAAGCTGAAAAGGAATTTACACTTCGTGGAAAAATCACCAACTTAACCAACACACCCATAGCTAACGCTAAAGTAACTATGGTTGGTCAGAACAGAGGTTTTACACTAATAGATACCGTTGCGAATGATAAGGGAGAGTTTGTATTCGATCAGCTCCCGGTTATGGATAGCGCATCTTTTATCGTACAGGCTTTAAACACCAAGGGCAGAAAAGGAACATTGGGCATTGAAGTTGATGAATTTAAAAGACCTGAAATTGAGGTTGTAAAACGAAAGAATATTATTTTCGATACTACTGCCGACAGTGTTGCAAATGTTTTGGTAGCTACACAAAACGAAGCCTTAAATAGACGATATGCTAGTGGAAACTTACTTAGGGAGGTAACCATTACGGGTAAGAGAGTGATTCCAGGTTCAAAAAATTTAAATGGCCCTGGTGAGGCAGATCAAATACTTACCGAAGAAGATTTAAACAAAGTACCCAAGTTAACTTTATACGATTTACTTATAAAAAAGATTACCGGATTTAGAACCGGTGTGAGGCGAGGTTCGAGTATTCGAGATTTTTTCATCAATTCTGAACCGGTAAGGTTTGTGATAGATGGAATGGAGTTAGATTTCTTTTATGACTCAGCGGATGCATCTGCAGCAACCAAAATGAATGATTATAACAATTTTGTAAGAACTACTTTAGATTATTATAATGCTGAGGATATTAAAGGTGTTGAGGTAATGGCATTTTTCAACAAAAGTATGCTTTACAGAAGTCGCTTTGTAAGAAACTGGTTAGACCAAACTCAATATGCTTACATAGAAATTACTACTAAATCTGGTAGTGGGCCTTTTTTAAAAAAGGCTGCTAATATTTATAAGTACCGACCGATGAATTACGGTAACAAAAAGGTTTTCTACTCACCTAAATACACGGCAGAGAACGACAATAAAACACCCGATTTTAGATCTACAATTTATTGGAATCCGAATATTATCACCGATGAAAAAGGCGAAACTTTTGTAAGTTTTTTTACGTCGGATAAAAAGGGAACTTACACAGTTTGGCTAGAAGGGACTGATTTAGAAGGGAACTTTGGCGTAAAAACGATGAAGTTGGAGGTAAAATAAACAGAAGCCCTCAAAATAAAAAAGGTGGTAATTCACCAGAATTACCACGTTTTTTGTAGTTTAATTAAAAACCTATTTCATACTCTTTTCTCTAATCGCTTTAAACTCCGAACCATTTTTCCAACCTGGAAAAGTAGTTTCGTTGCTAATGCGGTAACCTACATCAAAAAGCAATCTCAAATCTTCTACCATGCCAGAGAAATCCCATTTTGCAGGTTCAAAATTATCAGCAGGTGCGTGATAACGATTTTTGGTATAATCTTCTTTTTGCGCCTTTCCGTAAGCCACTCCCTTTTCTACATGGTCATCTCCAGTTTCGGTATACAAAGCCGGAATACCAACTTTCGCAAAATTAAAATGATCTGAACGGAAATAAAACCCAGCCGATGGATTTGTATCTTTCGTAACTATCCTACCTTGTTTTTTAGCTGCATCTGTTAAATAATCTTCCAGCTCCGACTGACCAAAGCCAACTGCTATAATATCTTTAGTTTTACCAAATGCTTGCATCGCATCCATATTAATTACTGCTACTGTTTTATTTACCGGCACTAAAGGATGTGCGCCATAATACTCAGACCCCAATAGACCTTGCTCCTCGCCCGTTAAAGCTATAAACATGATAGAACGCTCTGGTTGTACTTTCGCTTTCTTAAAAGCATCGGCTAAAACCAACAAAGCAGCCGTACCTGTTGCATTATCTACAGCGCCATTGTAAATAGAATCGCCATTAATAGCCTCGCCTTTTCCTAAATGATCCCAGTGACCCGAGTAAATCACATATTCATCAGCTCTTTTAGTACCCGGCAATACGGCAACAACGTTGTTTGAAGTAGATTTTTTGATCACGTTGTTAATGGTGGTAGAAACACTCAAACCTAAAGCTACGGGCTTAAATCCTGGCTTACCAGCCTGTTTCATCAAATCGGCAGATTTACCAGCCATTTTAAATAAAGATTGGGCAACATTTTGTGTAATCCATCCTTCCATAATAGCTCTCGATTTGTTAGCATCCGCCGCTTCTAAATATAATTTAGATTTAGACCAACCGCTCCTTACCACCGCCCAAGGGTAACTTGCCGCTTTATCTTCGTGGATAATTATTACTCCGGTTGCGCCTTGTCTAGCGGCTTCTTCAAATTTGTAAGTCCAACGCCCATAGTAAGTCATCGTTTTACCTTTAAACAAAGTCGAGTCAGAAAAACCAGGATCGTTTACCATAACTACAACCGTTTTTCCTTTAACATCCAAACCTTCGTAATCATTCCATTTATATTCTGGTGCAACAATGCCATAGCCAGCAAAAACCATCTCAGAATTTTCTACTTTAACGGCTTCGGTAACATGCCTACTTGCGCCAACAAAATCATCCAAATATTTCAAACTCACAGCCTTTCCATCGGCTGTTTTAATGCTCAAATCACTCGGTGTAGATTTGATATCCACCATCGGAACTTCTTGGAAATAACTATCGCCGTTGCCCGGTTTCAAGCCAATTTTCTCAAATTCGGTCTTTAAATAGTTAATGGTCTTCGTTTCCCCAGTCGTAAAAGGTTTTCTGCCTTCAAAATCATCCGATGCCAATACCCCGATATGTTTCGCTAAAGCAGTATCGTTTACCGCTTTTAAGGCTACAGAATCTGGCGTTAAATTAGCGCCGCCTTGCTCCGATTGGCAAGAAGCAAAGCCAACCGCCCCAATAGCAAGCATTAATAAATGTTTTTTGTTCAATATCATAGCTCGTTAAGTGTTTAAATTAAAAAGCTAAATATATTCATTTTTTGAAAAGCAAAACCAGCCTTACTATAAATGTTAGTCCTGCGCTACGTTACAAGTCCTCTCCCGATATAAAATCGGGATCCGGGCTTTACACTTCGCTCAGGTTTATTACACAAAAGGCTCTGCAAGAAAACCTGCAGAGCCTTTTAAGTTCGTAAATTATTAGCGCTATTGCTTTCGTTCAATATCTCTATCCATCTCCACAATATTTACTTCAGAAGATTTCGAGAAATCGCCCAATAAATAATTGTTGAAATGATCGGCTAATTTCCAGAACATATACTCCGTCATATCGCCAAAACCATGTCGCTGACCCGGAACTACCACATATTCAAAACGTTTGCCGGCTTTTATCAAGGCGTTTGCAACACGAATTGAGTTTGCAGGATTTACGTTATTATCCATATCACCATGCATAAGCATCAAATGTCCTTTAAGGTTTTTCGCTAAATCTGGGTTTTTATCAATAGAATATTTAAAAGTTGTATCGCCTTTGGCCGACACAATTTCTTTAACACCGTGGTGCTTTTCGCTCCACCAACGGTTATAGATGCTATTATCGTGGTTACCCGCTGCAGAAACTGCAACTTTAAAGAAATCTGGGTAAACCAACAATGCAGCGGTAGACATAAAACCACCACCAGAGTGACCAGTAATACCAACTCTATTCGCGTCGATAAAAGAATATCTATCCGCTAACTGCTCTACAGCGGCTTTCTTATCGGCCAAACCGTAATCTCTCAGATTTCCGTAACCATAAGTGTGGTACCATTTAGAACGAGCCGGGTGACCACCTCTGTTACCTACTGTAATTACCACATAACCTAACTGCGCCAAACGATCCATTCTATCCATTGCCCTACCGAAAGCTTTATTAACTGCCTCCGTTTGCGGACCAGGATAAACATATTCTATAATTGGGTATTTTTTCTTCGGATCAAAATCGAATGGCTTGTACATTACTCCGTAAATATCGGTTATGCCATCATCCGCCTTAACCTTAAACGGTTCTGGAAATTTGTAGCCCGTTTCCATTAGTAAAGACAAATCTGCAGTTTCCAATTCCATTACTTTCAGGCCGTTGTTATCTAACAAGAACGATTTTGGCACTGTGTTTACTCTCGAGTAATTATCAACAAAGAATTTTGCTTCGTCATTCATATTTACTGCGTGATCAAAATCTCCGCTGTTCAGCAACTTTAAGCCAGAGCCATCAAAGTTTATACGGTACAAGTGCATAAAGTACGGATCTTCCTTGTCCTCTTTTCCGTTAGCTGTAAAGTATAAAACCCTGTTTTTTTCATCAACATTAACAATAGATTCGCAATGGAAAGCACCTTTTGTAATTTGGTTTTTCAACTTTCCATTAGCATCAAAAAGATAGAAATGGCCCCAACCATCACGTTCGCTCCAATGGATCATTTCTGCACCACCATTAACTAAACCTGGGCGTTGAACTTCTACATAGGTATTAAAACGCTCATCTATCAATTGTTTTACCGCACCGGTATGTATGTCTATTGTGCAAATATCAATTCGTTTTAAATCTCTACTGGTACGAGAAAAATAGAATTTATTGTTATCGCCTAACCAAATCGACGGTCTAAACTCATTATCCCTATCCTTATTTAAAGCTGGTTTACTCCAGGTAGATATGCTTTGATCTTTAAAAGCTGTAGTGTTTATAGTTTTATAAGTTTTAGCTGCAAAATTAAAAAGTACAAACTCGTCTACAGGCGATTCTTTTTCACCTGGCATTTGGTATTTGTAAGTTTCTAATGTTGGGCGGCCAGCGGCAATACTGTTAATTACCCAAAAATCCTTAACCTTTCTAGAGTCGGTTCTATCCAACACAAAATGTTTACTGTCAGGCGACCAAAGTACGTAAGCACCTCTTCTCTTTTTGTTGTTTTTGATATTTAGCTCATTATCTTCGCCATCGCCATCGCTACCAAAAGAGTAAAACTTAACACCATCTTTTGTTAACTGATGCTCTACAATTGTGCTATCCTCTTCGTTTTTAACCGCCTTTAGATAATTGGCTTTATCCATCCAATACAGGTTATAATTGCGAGAAAAAATAACTGCCGACGAATCTGGCGCTACAGAACCCCAGCTTGGCTTAGCTTTTGGCTTCTCGTAGTTTTTAACCTCTGTAAGTTTGCTATTGGCCAAATCGTAGTTAAAAAAGAAAATTTTCTTCTGCATAGAATCTGCAGCTTTTTTATCTTTTCTATCTTTTTTAAGCTCTTCGATAGTACTTTTTATCTCGAAGCTGATGCTTTTTTCATCCTTAGAAAATTTTAAATTTTCAATCGGCAAATGCTGTGCATCAAACGGATCGCGAACTATTAAAGTTATTTCAGAAGCCATTTTAGCATTGTCAAATAAAACCTTTTTGGTTTTAGATGTAGGCTCTACAATATACCATTGTTTGCCGTTTGGGGTTTCATATTGGTACCAAAACCTGTTGCTTTGCTTTAACCAATGCGGATCTACCGCCGTCGAATAAATAATTTTACGCAATTTACTTGGCGAAAACCTTGCAGCTGCTTGGTAATTAGCTTTCTCTCCTACTTGTGTGGTTTCTGTAAGCGAAATGGTTTTTGTTTGCGCTAAGGCATCGGTAGCACATAAAACCGATGCAAAAGCTAACAATGAGTAGAGTTTCTTCATTGATGTGAGTTGATTGTTTAATAAATGCCTAAATTATTTAAAAACTAGCTATTTATTTGTAATAAAAAAGATAGGAATTCACCCTGTTAAAGATTTTAAAACCAATTAATCGTTTTTTTATCAACAGCTTAAAGTTTTCGATAGTAAATACATGTCAATTTTATAGTTTTGCGTTCAGAAATAAACAATTTCTCTTATCAACTACAAGGAAAACAAAAACCTATGAAGATTAATTTTCTAACAATAATTGCAGCTGCTACAATTCTGGTAAGCGGATGCCAATCTAATGCGGCCAACGATAAGCAAAACGCTGGCGATAGCACTACAAAAGAAAAAACAGCTCCTGAGAGCACTGCAAAAAACATTGACATTAACGGTGTAAAAGTTGCGGATGCTAAAACGATTTTAGCTCGCAAACAAGTGCCTATTTTATGTTACCACCAAGTACGCAACTGGCGTGCTTCAGATGGGCAAATGGGTAAAGATTATACGGTAGAAATTCAGAACTTTAAAGATCAAATTAAAATGTTGGCCGATAGTGGTTACAACACCATTTTACCAAATCAACTATACGCTTACTTGAATGAAGGTAAACCTTTGCCAGCAAAACCTATCATGCTAACTTTTGATGATACTGTTTTAGACCAATATACTGTAGTAAATCCAACGCTAAAAAAATATGGCTATAAAGCTGCTTATTTTATCATGACGGTTTCAATTGGGAAAAAAGGCAAATTTGTTAATTACATGAGCGCTGAACAAATTAAAGAGCTTGCGGATGAAGGCAATTCTATTGGTAGCCATACGTACGACCATAAAAACTTTAAAAAATACACAGGTAAAGATTGGGAAGAGCAATTAGATAAGCCTACAAAAAAATTAGAAGAAATTACGGGCAAAAAAATCGAATATTTCGCTTATCCGTTTGGTTTATGGAATAAGGAAGGCTTCCCTGAGTTAAAGAAAAGAGGTTTTAAAATGGCATTTGCCTTAGCAGACAAGCGTGATGAAAACGACCCTTTAATGTGTGTTAGACGAATTATTGCTAGTGGATTTTGGAGCCCTAAAACGTTACATAACAACATTGTTAAAAGTTTTTAAAAACTAATGCGAGTTAACCTTTTATTAGCTTTAGCACCTACATTATTATTGTTTTCTTGCCATTCTAATCCGCAAGAAAACAATAGTAAAACTACCTCCGCTAACGTCGATACAACAACCGTAAAAGATAGAAGTAACATAAGACCGGCTTCTGCTCAAGAAATTCTGGCCAAGAAAGAAGTTCCGGTGCTTTGTTATCATCAAATAAGAAATTGGTTGCCTACAGATGGTAAGCGAGCACACGATGATATTATTGCACCAGACAGGTTTGAGAGCCACGTAAAAATGCTGGCCGACAGTGGTTACAATTCTATACTGCCTGATCAGCTTTATGATTATTTGGTATTTGACAAAAAGTTGCCGGAAAAACCAATCATGTTTACGTTTGATGACACGGATTTAGATCAGTTTACCATAGCGGCACCAACTTTAAAAAAATACGGTTTTAAAGGTGTGTACTTTATAATGACGGTTGCAATTGGCAAGAAAGGAAGAATCGCTTACATGAACAAGGCGCAGATAAAACAGCTAAGCGATGAAGGTAATACAATAGCCAGCCATACCTACGACCATAAAAATTTTGCTGATTTTACGGCTGAAGATTGGAAAACACAAATAGAGGAACCTAACAAAAAGCTAGAAGAAATAATTGGTAAAAAAATCGAGTACTTCGCCTATCCTTACGGCGTTTCGAAATCCTCTACGTTGCATAAGTTAAAAGACTACGGCTTTAAAGCTGCTTTTATCCTATCTACCCAAAGGGATGAGAATTATCCATTATTCACCATTAGAAGAATTATAGACCCAGGGACTTACACTGCTAAAAACCTTTACAACAGTATTAATAAAAGTTTTAATAAGAAACCTGTATCAGCTAAATAACTTCTTTTAGCTGATACTTTTTTCCGTTAAAATCGAAGTTTTCACCTGCCTTTTTTCCTAAAAACATTTTACCTATCGGCGAAACCGCAGAAACCGCAAAAAAAGTTTCGCCTTTTAAATTAAGTAAACCAGCACTTATACTTAAATAGAAATTCCCATTATCAGTATAAACCAAACTGCCATTTCTTGCTATTTCGTTTGCGGGTAAATCTTTTATCAAAGTTAACATATGCTGATTTTCTTCAGCATCCATCAATAACCTTTTGTTACGATCAATGTCTTGCTGCGCCATCTCACGGCTAGTCTCGTATTTATCGCCAGCGCTACTTTTCGTATCATCATTACTTGCTTCCCTAGCTTGCTGCAAGGCAGTTTTCGCGGTCGTTATACGTTGAGCTACAAAGGCTAAACAAAGTTCGTACAAAGCTAATTTTGTGCCTTCCATATTAATCTCTCATCCAAGTTACTTTCTCACTCATCGGTGTTCTGTTAGCAGTGCCAGCTTCGTTATTATGGTAGCCCATATAAAATAAACCGTAGCATTTCTCATCTTCCTTCAAACCTAAAAATTCTCCTAAGCCACTAATTAAAGGTGGCGAACTCCAGTAAGCACCAATACTTAAGGCTTCGGCAGTTAGTGCCATATTCTGAACGGCACAGGCTGTCGCTGCAATCTCCTCCCAATCTGGCAATTTGCCCGAAAACTTAATGTTGATTGCAAGTATACAAGCTGCCTGATCTGTTTTCTGCGCAAAACTATCGAACTTTTTTTGAAGGAATTTTTCTGCAGGAACAGTTGATTTATAAATTTCTCCTAATGCTACGCCCAATTTAGATTTTGCTTTGCCTGTTAAAACTGTAAAACGCCAAGGCTGAGTCAATTTATGTGTAGGCGCATAATTAGCACTTTCTAATATTTGTTCAATTAAATCTTCTTCTATTTCCTTTGCAATATAATCGGCCGGAAATACACTTCGGCGATTTTGGATTAGTTTTTTTAAAACTTCGGAATCATTGTTCATAAACCAAAAGTAAAAGATTTTACATGGGTTTTAAATCTTAAATTATTTTATTGCTTTTGTATAGCACGGGTATCTTTATTTTAATTGCGTTCTTATCTGCTTAACTTTAGCATAAAATGCGATGCTTTCCTTATCCACCAAAAAATCCATCGTTTCTAACAGCTCATCTTTTATCCAACTGTGTTTTGCGGTTAGATTTGCTAAAATATTTAAGCAATGCGATTTAACTGCAACTGGCATTCCTTCATCAATTAACCAAGTAAAAACTGTCTCAACCAATGGTTTGGTATCTATATTTTGAATAATTTCTTTCAGTTCTTTCGAGGCGTTTTTCTTTGTCATTAAGGCTAAAATTTTGCCATAATGCCTACAACAAGAAAGGTTTTTCTGTAAAGAGAATTTTTCTAGAAAAATAAATGCGTAAGGTGTAAATAATGATGGATAACTAAGGAAAACGTTCTCCAAAATCCAAGATGAGCGAAAGGCAACTTGTTCATTTTGATGAAAATTGAGCGTTAACAGATCAGCTACATCTATCCTCCCATCTTTTGCCATTAAGGCAAAATCTGTTATTTCTTTTTTTGTTAACGGCTTTTCAAGTAATCTAACCAACTCAAATTGAGCTATAAAATTTATTTGCGACTGCATTTTTTAATTCTTACCTTTAAGAGAACTTAAAAATATAAATTCTTATGAAAGCTTTCGCATTACCGATGTTAATTACAAGTGCTTTTTTCGCATCTGTTTTTAGCGATGTAAAACCGGTACAAAAAACCAAAATCTTAGTTGACAATTCTCGATTAACATACAATGTAAATGAAGATAAAAAGCTTGATGGCGCTTACTTCGTTGAAAACACAAACAGAAAAGTTTGGCTGAGAGGAACTTACAAAGAAAACACCAGGGCAGGTAATTGGTATGCTTTTAACAGCGATGGCTCTACCTTTGTAAGGTACAATTATGATTTAAATAAACTGATCGCCTTAGACACAGTAGCTTTAAAAAAAGCCGAAATTTCAATAACTGATAAAAACCCAGACGCTGCAAAAAATGGATCGGTAGTTTTACCTATCTGCTCAATAGACCAATATTCATCATTATTAGGAGAAGCAGCGAAAGCTCAATTCCCAAAAGAAATTGTAGTTTATAATTCGCCAATAGACATCAATATTATTGCAAAAGTTAAATCTAAAACCGATGTATCATACATAATCACTTATCAACATAAAAATAATTGGTATAGTTATCAGTTAAAGGAAAAAGATATGGATTTTAAAATAGATTGGATCCCATCTACTTACGACGGAAAAGATGTAGAAGCAGAATTTAAGGTTGCAACTAAAATTGTGTTTACTAACAACGGTACAGAAAAACAACGTTTCGTTTGGAACTACTAAGAAATACTCAAAATTTAGAGAAAGGGCAGTTTAATCGCCCTTTTTTTATGCCTGATGGTTTTGCTACTATCTCCATTCAACTTTAAGTTGTTATTAAACGAAATCAATTTTCTTTCACATTAATCAATCATCATACTTTCTGGCATATTCTTTCTACCCTCAACCTTTTTCCGTACCTTTGCGCCTTATTACAAATAATATGATTTCAGTTTCTAATCTTTCCCTTCGTTATGGCAAACGTACTCTTTTCGAAGACGTTAACCTAAAATTTACTTCTGGCAATTGCTATGGTGTAATAGGTGCCAATGGCGCAGGTAAATCTACTTTTCTTAAAATTTTAAGTGGCGAGGTAAGCCAAACATCTGGCTCGGTGGCTTTTACACCGGGCGAACGTATGGCCGTGTTAAAACAAAACCACTACGAATTTGACGAAAACACAGCTATTGAAACCGTTATGATGGGACACAAGGAATTGTACGACATTATGATCGAGAAAGACGCTATTTATTTAAAGGAAGATTTTAGTGATAAAGACGGCGAGCGTGCTGGCGAATTGGAAAATCTTTTTGCGGAGAAAGATGGATGGAATATGGAAAGCAATGCGGCTACTTTGTTAAGTAATTTAGGCATCAAAGAAGAGCATCATTACAAACAGCTAAAGGAGTTAGACGGTAACCAAAAGGTTCGTGTTTTATTAGCGCAAGCTTTGTTCGGTAATCCGGATATTTTACTATTAGATGAGCCTACCAACGATTTGGACATTGATACGATTGCTTGGCTAGAGAACTTTTTAGCAGATTACCAAGCTACGGTTTTGGTAGTTAGTCATGATAGGCACTTTTTAGATGCGGTTTGTACGCACATCGTGGATATCGATTTTAGCAAAATGAATATTTATACCGGTAATTATACATTCTGGTACGAGAGTAGCCAATTGGCATTAAAACAGCGTAGCGACCAAAATAAAAAGACAGAAGAAAAAGTTAAGGAACTACAAGAATTTATTAGACGTTTTAGTGCAAATGCTTCTAAATCTAAACAGGCAACTTCACGTAAAAAAGCTTTAGATAAAATAGATATCACCGAAATTAAGGCATCTAGCCGTAAATACCCGGCTATTTTGTTTAACAACTTAGGCAGAGAAGCTGGCGACCAGATTTTACAGGTAGAAAAATTGAGTAAAACCGCTAATGGCGAAGTTTTATTTAAAGATGTTGACTTTATGGTTAACAAAGGCGACAAAATTGCTATTCTCTCGCAAAACAGTTTAGCAACCGCAGCATTTTACGACGTACTAACAGGTAGAGATAAAGATTTTACAGGTGAATTTAAATTCGGTGTAACCATTAGCCCTGCTGACATCCCAAATGATAACACCGAATATTTTGCTGGTAAAGACGAGAACTTGGTAGATTGGTTACGCGAATATTCTGGTACTGATGCCGACGAGCAATTTGTGCGTAGCTTTTTAGGCAGAATGTTGTTTTCTGGCGAAGAAGTTTTAAAGAATGTAAAAGTACTTTCTGGAGGTGAAAAAATGCGTTGTATGTTCTCAAGAATGATGTTACAACATGCTAACTTTTTAATGTTCGACGAACCGACCAACCACTTGGATTTGGAATCTATTACGGCTTTGAACAACGGCATGAAGGATTTTAGAGGAACAATGTTATTTACTTCTCGAGATCATGCTTTAACAGAATCTGTAGCTACAAGAATTATAGAAATTACGCCAAAAGGAAGTATTGATAGAATGATGACTTACGATGACTACATTAATAATGAAGATGTGGCGAAATTAAGAGCAGAAATGTATAAATAGGCAACAACCAAAAAGAAAAAAGCCTTGATTTTTATAAATCAGGGCTTTTTTTATGCTCATCTTTTTCTCCTTCGTTCTTCAAAATCCGGTATTTTGATTTTTGATCACTTTTAAAAAGATTACCAAAAAGCAAAAGATGAAATGATTGTGTTCTCAAATACAAATCCTGCGCATCTGCAGATTTACCGTACTTCCGTTTGTACTGCAGTGTTTTATACAACGTGTACAAATAATAACCAATTAATAAAATCGCGAAAAACATTAAAAAAAGAAACTTAATTTCCATATGTCATTATTTATAAACGAATATAGACAAAAAAAAGCACTGCAACAGCCTGATGAAAAACTGTTGCAAATGCTTTAATTAAAAATAACGATGACTCAAAAATAACAAATAAATTTTTAAATGCAACATAATTGCATTTATATTTGTAACATGAAAACTTTAACTCGTCGTTTTAATGCAGACCAACTCGGAATGCTTGCCTCAATTTCTTGCGCTATCCACTGCGCAGCGCTTCCATTTGTGCTTACATTGCTACCATTAATTGGCTTAGAATTTCTGGCCAATAGCTGGGTAGAAATAGTAATGATATTTATTTCCTTGATTTTGGGATGTTACTCCCTATTCAAATCCTATCCCAAGCACAAAAATGTTTTACCAATTACGCTTTTAGCAACAGGTTTTGCTTTTATTTTTTCTGGACATTTTCTATTCCATGAAATAGAATTTATTTTAATCCCTTTGGGAGGTTTTACGATTGCCTTTAGCCATTTCGTAAATTGGAAATTAATGAAGAAATGCAACCACTCGCACCCTACTAATGCTGAAAAAGCTTAGAAATTAGCTAGTGGTAGCAAATACTTTACACGATAATTAATGCAATACAATTGCATATCTTAAATTTGTAAAACGATTGAAATGGTAAAAAAATTAGGATTGCTGTGTGCAGTTTTGGCTATATGCACATTAAACAATGGTTGTAACCATAAGCACCAAAAACTTAATGCTAAAGAAATTTACATAAACTATTTAAAAAGCAGAATTAAAAAATGATTGCTATAAAATCTGTAAAACATAACTATAATGGCCAACAACAGCTAAGCTTTAAAGATTGGAACATTAAAGACGGCGAGCAATGGTTGCTTCTAGGCGAATCTGGAAGCGGTAAAACTACTTTGTTACATATACTAACAGGCATTTTAAAACCTGCGCAAGGCGAAGTAAATATCGACAGCACTTCAATTTATAACTTATCTTCAAAAGAACTCGACCAATTTAGAGGTCGTAAAATTGGAATAATTTTTCAAAGACCGCATTTAATCAAAAGTTTAACCATAACTGAAAACCTCTTGTTGGCACAAAGTTTTGCTAAACTTCCAGAGGATAAAAAACGCATTGATGAAGTTTTAGAGTCTTTAGATATTTTAAGCAAGAAAAATGCTTACCCTAACGAGTTAAGCCAAGGTCAGCTGCAAAGGGTTTCTATTGCCAGAGCAGTAATTAACAAGCCTGCTTTGTTAATTGCCGACGAACCTACCTCTAGTTTAGACGACAAAAATGCAGAAGCCGTTTTAGCATTGCTAATGCAACAATCTGCACTAAACAACGCAACTTTGGTAGTTGCTACACACGACAAAAGAGTTAAAGACGCATTTACAAATACCTATAGTTTAGCATGAGCCCATTAAAAATAAGTTGGAAAAGTTTATGGTCTAAACCATTATCTGCTTGGTTAAATATTATGCTTATCGCATTCGGAACGGGCATTTTAACCATTTTACTTTTAGCATCTACGCAAATTGAAGAAAAGCTAAACAACAACTCGAAAGATATTGATTTAGTTGTAGGTGCAAAAGGAAGTCCGTTACAGTTAATTTTAAGCAGCATTTACTACATCGATTTTCCTACTGGGAATATTCCATTGAAAGAAGCAAATGAGCTTTCTAGAAGTCCGTTTGTTAAACGTGCCACACCTTTAGCGTTAGGCGACAATTATAATGGTGTACGAATTGTGGGTACAGATAGCAATTTTGTAAGTCTTTATGGTTTAAAAACACAAAGTGGAAAATTTTGGAGCGCAAATTTTGAGGCAACTATTGGTGCAACTGTAGCTAAAGAGCAAAATCTAAAAGTTGGCGATACCTTTTTTGGTGCGCATGGGTTAACAGAAGTTAAAGATGTACACGATCACCATGCATACAAGGTGGTAGGTATTTTAGTGCCTCAACAAAATGTTACCGATAACCTTATACTTACCAATGTTGCCAGCATATGGAAAATGCACGATGAAGGCGAGCATGAAGCAGCCGCTGTGGCACACGGAGAACCTGGGCACATACACACAGACGATGAACATGCGGAAGAAGCGGAATCTTTGGAAGGTAAGGAAATTACCGCATTGTTGATCCAATATCGTTCGCCAATGTCGGTAGCAATGTTTCCACGCATGGTAAACCAAATGACAAGCCTTCAATCTGCTTCACCAGCTATGGAGAGTACGAGGTTGTTCTCGCTAATTGGCGTTGGCGTAGACACATTGCAATGGTTTGCTGTATTAATTATGCTAATTGCCGCTATTAGTGTATTTGTAAACCTTTATAATTCGTTAAAGGAAAGAAGTTATGATTTGGCGATTATGAGAACCTTAGGTGCATCTAGAACCAAATTGTTCTTTATAGTAATATTAGAAGGATTACTTTTAACCATTGCTGGTACGATAGTTGGATTAGTGCTAGGACATTTTGCCATGGAAATAATTGGACATTACCAAGAAAGTAGCCAAGCTAAGCTTACCGGACGGATTTTCTTAAATAGCGAATTGTACTTGTTGCTTGCTGGCCTAGCTATTGGTATATTTGCTTCTATAATTCCGGCGTTGCAAGCTTACAGATCTAACATCTCTAAAATATTAGCCAAGAATTAAAAATATAACACACAAATAACGATAACGATGAAAAAATTAAGCTTTATACTTTTATTACTTGCTGGTTTCGGCTTTAGCGCAAAGGCACAGCATGATCCGAACGACCAGATTTTATCAGAAAACTGGGATGTAATTGGCAGTGTAGATTTTAAAACTGTTAAGGACACAGAAATGTATGCCATTTTTGGTAACGATATTAAAAAACATGCTAACAAACCCTTCGAATTAGAAGGATACATTGTGCCAATTAAAGATGGCATGAAACAAACCAAGTTTATGTTAAGCACACTTCCAATTAACCAATGTTTTTATTGTGGCAAAAATGGTGTGCCTATTATGGTATTGGTAGAGTTGGCAGAGCCGATAAAATTTACCTACCAAACCGTTAAAATTAAAGGTACGCTTAAATTGAGTGCTGGAAATGCGATGGACAACCCTCCTATTAGTTTGCTAAACGCGAAGGCTATATAATGTTGGCTAACGATCCTACAGAAATATTAAAAAGAAACCAGCTTAAAAATACGAAGCAGCGAGTTCGTGTTTTGGAAGAAATTGGAGCTGACGATGCGGCTATTTCCCAACCAGATTTAGAAAAAAAATTAGGTAAGGAAATAGACCGCGTTACCTTATACCGTATTTTAAATGCCTACGAAGACAAAGGCATTTTACACCGAATTATAGACCATAACGGAACGGCTAATTACGCCATCTGCTCATCAAACTGTACTTCGCACCACCACCAAGATGAGCATGTACATTTTAATTGCAGTGTTTGTGCCAAAGTTTATTGCTTACCCGTTAATGTGCCTCAAATAACTATTCCAAAAGGATTTAAAACAGAATCTATAAGTTTTGTTGCATACGGGGTTTGCGATAAATGCAGCGCAGAAAACTAACAATTTTTTAATCACTACTCGCTACTAATGCTTTTCCGGACAATGCTATTCTGGATTTGCAACTTGCTCGTCCGGATTTGTAACCCGAACCCACATTAGTAAGTTTTACAATCATTTTAAACTTTGCGCATTTTTGCCAAAGCGCATCTACTTTGTTATATAAACCCGACAACAGCGTAAATACTTTTTGTAGCACAAGCTCTATTAAACCTCGCAGGTTTGTTCGCAAAAAGATTGAAGCGATTGGCGGGGCTGTATTGACAAAAGAGCTACCAGCGAAGTTTTTCTAAACAAAAAAAGCGCCCAAATTGGACGCTTTAATTATTTTTATAGGATCTTAGTGACCCGAATGACCATCTGCTCCATGAGCGTGACCGTGGCTTAACTCATCAGCAGTAGCCTCACGAACAGTAAGGATTTTGCCAGCGAAAATTAAGTTTTTACCAGCCATTGGGTGGTTTAAGTCAACTGAAATGTGTTCTTCGTGAACGCCAGTTACACCAGCACGAAATTGGTTACCTTGGTTATCTTGTAAAGGGATAACATCGCCAACGTTTGGTAAGTCTGGTCCGGCTTCTGTAAACATGCTTTTAGGCAAATCTACATGAGCAGTAGCATCTATTTCGCCGTAACCGTCTGCAGCAGACAGCTCGAAACTGTATTCGTCGCCAGCTTTTAAGCCAGTTAAATGTTCTTCAAATTTAGGTAACATCATACCTACACCGTACAAAAATACAAGTGGTTGTTCTTCGGTAGCTTTTTCAACAAAAACTTGCTGACCTTCTGGCGTAGTAGTGTGTAGTTCGTAAGTTAAAGAAACTACAGTGTTCGAATTAATATTCATACTATTGTTTTAATTTATAAAATTTAATGCTTCGCTAACTGTGCCCACAGGTAGCTGACATGTTTTGTTGCGGCAAATATAGATTTTTGTTTCGTCGCTTTGCTTATCTTTTAACAAAGGCAGGTCACTTTTTGTTCCGCCTAATGTAATTTTATTAGGTATGTAGAAGTTATTTAGCTCAGATTTAACATGCTGAGCATCATTACCAGTTATAGCAATTTCATTAATGCCGTAAACCTCGTTTAGTAATTGAATACTCCAATTTGAATAAGCAGAACCGTAGCTTTTAATACGTGGTAGTACCGATTTTAGCATAGCTGATGCTTTTTCTTGATAACTTTCCTCATCAAAAAACAGCCCTAATTTTTGCAGGTTTTGCGCCATAACCGAGTTTGAGGCAGGAATTACGTTATCCATCACTTCGTGCTTGCGGGCAATTAATTCTTCGCCATTAGTTGCGGTGTAAAAAAACATTTCGCTTTCTGGATCGGTAAAATTGGCGATAACATAATTAGCTAAAGCTTTTGCTTCTTGCAACCATTCTTCATTAAAATCAGCCTGGTAAAGCGCAATTAGTGCGTCTATCATAAAAGCATAATCATCTAAAAAGCCAGTAATGCTTGCTTTACCGTTTTTGTAGTTCCTGTATAAACCCCCATTTGGCGAAACCATGTTTTCTAAAATAAACTCGGTTGCAGTTTTTGCAGTTTGATAATATAAATCGGATGATAAAACCTGCGATGCATCTACAAAAGCTTTAATCATCATGGCATTCCATGCTGTTAGGCATTTATCGTCTAAGCCGGGACGAATACGATTACTTCTTGCATCGAGTAGTTTGGCCTTTGCTAATGCTATTTTTTGGTAAAGTATTTCTTCTGTGATATTATACTTATCGGTAAAATAAACATCGTCTTTGTTTCTGCGGAGAATATTTGTTTCTTCCTCTTCCCAATTCCCTTCTTCGGTTACATCGAAATATTCGGCTAAAAGCTCTGCATCATCACCTACAACTTTATCAAATTCTATCTTATCCCAAACGTAAAACTTACCTTCTACACCTTCGCTGTCAGCATCTAAAGCCGAATAGAATAAACCATTTTCGGCCGTCATTTCGCGGTAAACCCAATCTATGGTATCTACAATAACTTGCACAAAAGGTTTAAATTTTAAGCATTGATAAGCTTCTGCATATAAGCTAACTAGCTGCGCATTATCATATAGCATTTTCTCGAAATGTGGCACATGCCATTTGTCGTCTACACTGTAACGAGCAAAACCGCCACCAACTTGGTCATAAATACCGCCCATGCTCATTTTTTCGAGCGTGGTGCAAGTAGGCATAAAAGTAGCTTCTTCAGCCTTTAAAAAGCTGTATCTTAATAAAAAGCTCCAATTATTTGGCAAAGGAAATTTCGGCGCTCTGTTGTAGCCACCTTGATCCGTATCAAAATGACGTTTCCAAGGTTCCACAATTTCAATTAACTGATCTTCCGAAAACTCGAGTTCTGTGTTTACATCGATGATTTTTTCTGCTTGTTGTATGCCATCTGTTAATCGCTCTGCGTAATTAATAGCTTTAGCAGGTTCATTTGCCCAAAGTCCAGCAACGTTTTCTAAAATATTAATCCAATCGTCTTTTCTAAAATAAGTACCACCATAAATGGGGCGCTGATCTGGCAAACAAATGGCATTTAGGGGCCATCCGCCGTTTCCGTTCATCAATTGTACAGCTAGCATATAAATCTGATCGATGTCTGGACGCTCTTCCCTATCTACTTTAATGCAAACAAAATGTTTGTTCATTACCTCAGCCACTTCAAAATTCTCGAAACTTTCATGCTCCATTACGTGGCACCAATGGCAGGCAGAATAACCAATACTTACTAAAATAAGCTTGTTTTCGTCTTTTGCTTTTGCTAAAGCTTCTGCATTCCATTCGTGCCATTCTACAGGATTATAGGCATGTTGCAACAAATACGGAGACGAAGCGTGGATCAGTTTATTGGGTTCTTGCATACTATAAAGGTAGAAGGTTTGAGGTTTAAGGCAAAAGGTCTTGCAAAATTATATATTATCTATTAACCTATCGGATTTTGTTTTGTTTTTATACTTTTAGGTGTAAATGTTTTGATGGATGAACTTACAGCCTCCGAACCTTTAAACTCAACATTATGAAAATAACCCACACCGAAATTTATCGCTTTAGCATACCAATGGAGCCTTTTGTAATTGCAACCGGAACCATGCACTTTGCACAAAATGTATTAATTAGAATTTATACTGACGCCGGTTTACACGGTGTGGGCGAGTGTTCTGCTTTTCCGATGATTGTTGGCGAAACGCAGGAAACCTGTTTAGCAATGGCCAAGGATTTTGCTAAAATATTAGTTGGAAAAGATCCCTTAGCGATACCGGATAGAATGGCAGACCTTTTGGCTTATGCCGATCATAACGCTACCATAAAAAGTGCATTTGACATGGCTTTGTTTGATATTTCAGCAAAGCATGCAAATTTACCGCTTTATCAATTTCTAGGCGGACACAAACGCATCATAGAAACCGACATGACTATAGGTATCGACACACCAGAAGGAATGGCCAAAAAGGCTTTAAAATATAGGGCTAATGGTTGCAATATTATTAAAATTAAACTAGGAAAAAACGTACACGATGATATAGAACGAGTAAAACAGATTAGAGCTGCCGTAGGCGATGATATGATTTTACGCTTAGATGCCAACCAAGGTTGGAGTTTTGACGATGCGTTATTTGCCCTAGGCGAACTGGATAAAGAAAAAATTGAGTTTTGCGAACAGCCGATGCGAACTTGGTATGATGATAAATTGCCGGAGTTAGCACTTAACTCGCCTATTAAAATTATGGCCGATGAGAGTTGCTACAACCACCATGATGCCAGAAAACTGATAAACACACAATCTTGTGAATACTTAAATATTAAATTTGCCAAATCTGGAGGCATTTTAGAAGCGCAGAAAATACACGAAGAAGCCTTACAACATGGCATAAAATGTATGATTGGAAGCATGCTAGAAAGCAGAATAGCGCTAACCGCTAACTTGCACTTTGCATTGGCCAGCCCGAATGTTGAATTTTTCGATTTAGATACTTGTTTATTGGGCCATTTGGTAGATCCGGTTATTGGCGGACTAAGCTACGATGGTTACCTGTTGGATGTGCCTGATACCATTGGTATTGGTGCAGATGCAGATGAAGAATTTCTGAAAACCTGCGAAAAGTGGGTTGTTTAATTTTTTGGTTGGTTGGTTGGTTATTTTTTTGATTTTTTGAAGCGTGTTGGTATAGGTTAAATCGGCGTTCGTCGATAATGCTAAAGCCTTGGTATAAAGGTTAGAAATGTGGTGCAACGTTTTCATGGTAAGGGCGTCTTAATAACAAAACCCTAACAAATTATAGAAATCATGAAAACTTCAATCAAAACCCTTTTTGCTACTGGCTTAATCGCGTTAGCAACATCATTATCAACAGTTTACGCAAACGATATTATTAAATCAGAAAACACCATTTCTGCGAGTTCCGTTAACATCGCTAGCATCAAAAAACTTATTATAAAAGGTAATGTAGAAGTTACCATTAGCCAAGACAGGAACTCGAATGTTTTGTATACCAACGAAGGAAGCCAAAACGTACTTGTAAAAAAACTAGGCAACACTATTTTTGTTAGCTCAACTGATAATGCTAAAATCACGCTGTTTATAGATGACATTTACAGATTAGAAGTTGCTGACGATGCTGTAGTAAATAGCAAAAACACACTATCGCTAAAATACCTACAAGTATTTTTGGCAGATAACGCTAAACTAGGCTTAAATGCTAAAACCGAAGATTTATATACTAATATTAAAAACAATGCTAACCTATCGTTAAGCGGAAAAACAGGTAAATATAAAATATCAATGGATAAATCGTGCAAATTTGAAGTAAGCAGATTTAACTCTAAAAGCACCGAAATGAATTCTGAAGTTTACATTTCAAGGAAATAAACCAAACATTTTAACTCTAGCCTTTCCGAAAATCGGGAAGGCTTTTCTATTGGATTAGCATTTCGGCAAAAGCCAAACTATCTCCGTTAAATGCGTTAAAATCTACTAAGTGATTGATACCGTTAATCCGAGCTTTGTCAGAATGTTGCCAAAACTTCCATGCTTTATCGCTTAACTTTAGCTTAGGCTGATAATAGTGCGCCACCCAAAGCGGATATCCATCATAAAAACCTTGCAGATTATCTTGGTAAAACTTTAAGCCCGAATAAATAATAGGTTTAACCTTGGTTTTCTCTTCTACACGAATGATAAAAGCGTTCAGCTCGGTGCGCATTTTTTCTGGCGAAACACCATCCAGGCTTTCTACGTCTACCACTGGAGGCAAATCGCCAGCTTCAAATTTAGCTGTTTGCAAAAAGAAATTAGCCTGCCATAAACCCGAGCGTTGCGGACGGAAGAAATGATAGGCACCAACTTTTAAACCCACTTTTGGTGCTTCTCGCCAATTTCGTTGAAAATAAGGATCAACCAGCAAAAGGCCTTCGGTAGCTTTTATAAATGCAAAAGAAACTTTAACCCCATCCTCTTCCATTGCCTTAACTTTTTGCCAGTTGATTTTACCTTGGTAATAGGAAACATCAATACCATGTATGTTATGTTTTTTAGGGATTTTTATGTCGAAGCTTTTATAGGTTCTGTAGTTTTTATCCTCGCCCCAATGTGTTAAACTAAACCAAGTTGCCGATGCAAATTTTAAGATGTAGCCGTAGTAAAATGGAGAAAGTAAAACCATTAACAAACCCGCCAAGGCTATTTTCCAACCATTTGCAACTGGTTTGGCTTTAGTTTTTCGAGTGGTTGGTTTTCTTGCTACGGGCTTTTTCTTCGGTGGAGGCATTTTGCAAAATTGGGAAAAAATTATGGCTTGGATAATTTTAGTTGATGAATTATAAACGAATTATGGGAAACCGTAAAAATTTGATGGAAGTAATTTTTAGTTTGCGATTGGCTATTGAACTGCGAATTTTTAATAGTTAAATTTTAATTAATAATCGGAAGACAAACGTGTATATTCGTTTATAAACGTTTAAACACAACTAGGTTGCGCCAAGCCGCAAGTTAGCAGAAAGCCTATGACAGAACAACGCGACATAAAAACATTTGACGATTTGAGTGAAAAATATTCGACTTGGATAATCAAGTACTGTTCGAAAAGTTTTGAAAGTTCTTTATTTTTAGTTTGGTATACTGATACAGATAAAAACAGTACAGACAGGCTTTTGACCTTTAAAAATGGGGAAATATTTGCAGTTACATCTCTGACAAAGTTAAAAGCAACAATTTTATCTTCGGTTGACAAACTAATCGAATTTGAAAATCTTAATTCTTGGCTTGAGAATTTCAACGATTTAGAAGTTACAGAATATTGTATTTACGACATCGCCAAAATCTTAGGAGAAATTGATAAAAGCAATTTGGACATCGAAACGGTTGAAGGCTTTGCAAACTTCGTGAACTTATTTGGCGATTTTATTAATCAGGACGAAAGAAATTCCAACCTTCAAGTTTTTGCTGACAATGAATTAATAAAAGAAGTGTGGAACTACTTCTATGATTTTATCTTTTGGCCAAGGCTCAACGACAAAGAAAAATTTGAAACGTGGGACAGACCGAAATTGGAAATTGATACAAAAGAATTATTTGTAAAATTAAACGATATAGTAAAAATATTTGATAACAATATTAGACAGACAGAAAAGGCCATCTGCTAACAAGGGTTTTGCAATAGTGGGGCGAAACTGCTAAATTCAAGTTCAGTTCTTCGATTGAACTTTTGTGCAAAATTGAAGATTTGTGCTTCGATTGCCCCACCATCGCAAAGCCCCGAAACGTTGGCAGTAATTTTACAGAGACAGCAGAAATGAACAATCCGACAAGACGAAATAAGAATATTGGAACTGCTAAACAAGGTTTTGGACAGAATAATAAATTGACAATTCCTGAATCTTGTGGCGTATTGAAGAGTTTTTATGAAAGACTTGTTGACTACCAAAAATTCAAATCGGTTATCAATGGACACGAGTTTATATTCGTAATTGAGCAAACGAGGACAGACTGTAAACACTCTTGTTCTATTGCTGACATAGAAACTATAATTGAACAAATCCCAAAAGAAAACTATGGCGAATTAAAACTTATAATTTTAAGACAACCTAAAAGGAAGGAAGAAATTTTATCGCCAACTTGGGGCAGACTAATTTATTCATATGAATTTGAGAAGGAATATTTTCCAGCGATAATTTTAGATGCTATTGACTTGACAAGAAAATTCAAATGGAAAAAAAATCTTTCCATTGACGACCAGAAAGAACTTGAAAGACTTATTGAAGATGGACATAAAATTGAAAACAATGGAAGACATTTTGTAGCGGATTATGAACTTGAATATGTGAGAAATACTCAACTTTATAGAACATTGCCACACGAATTTGGACACTATGTTCAGTATTTAGAATTTGTTGAACGACCTTCTACAGAAAACGAGGATTATGAAGTTTGGGAAGTAAGACGCAATAAGTATTTTGAAATATCAAAAGCAGAAAAGGAGAAATTTGCACATAAGTATGCAGACAGCTTAAAAACGGAATTGACAAAAAAGAAAATCATACCATTTGAACAGAAATAAAAAACTACCGCCAACAAGGTATTGCCAAAATCGGGGCTGAAGTAATTCTATTGAACTTTTTTACTAAATTTAAGCTTTGGTATTTCTATAGAGCTGTGGTGCTAAAAATCCCCGCATTCGGCAATACCCGAAATGTTTTTGCACCCAATTTTGATGCATAATCAAGAATCTTACTAGATTTCTTGATGAACAAGGATTTGCGAAAAAGGTCATAGCGGAACTGACATTCATTAAACCTCTGGTTGGTGTTATCACCAAACACTAAATTTATACTGCGAATGACATCTAAAAGGGACTTTTGCATTAGCTAAAAAAATAGTTGGTGATAACGCCAACCAAAAGATGGACAGCTAAATTCGATTAAACTTTTTACCGCTTTACGATTCCCGCCTTCGCGGGAATGACGAGATTAGTTTCTGGCTGCTTGGCTATTCGAGATGTTAGCGTAGCGCATCTCGAAATTAAGGATAAAGGCAGATTTCAAATCTGCAAGTTGTTATACTAGAGATCCCCTTTCATAAGATCTCAAAGATCAATTTAGCATTTCCCCTTCTATCCCTATGAAAAGCAGTACGCTGTTAAATAAACCCGACAGCGCCAAATAGCCCGGAATGGAGCAAAGCGCAATGAGGACTATAGGCAATGGCGGGCCTGCAGCAACTATGAAAAACTGCCATTCGTTTTCAACAAAAAAATCCCTGCTTAAATAAATAAACGGGGATTTCTGGTAATCAGTCTAAGAAATCGTTTCTATTTTAAATAATGTAGGCGTGAGCGTGTTGAAGACTTATAAAAGGCGCTTCGACTAGCTCAGCGTGAAAACTGAATAAAAAATTACTTACTCAACTCAGCAAAATATTTGTGAAACAACGGCAACGTTTCTATGCCTTTGTAATAATTAAAAATATCGTATTTCTCGTTTGGCGAATGCAGTGCATCGCTGTCTAAACCAAAACCAAAAAGTACAGATTTAATGCCCAGCACATCTTCGAACAAAGCTACAATCGGAATACTGCCTCCGCCACGCGTTGGGATAGCCGTTTTACCGAAACTGTCTTCAATAGCTTTTTCTGCAGCTTTGTAAGCAATGCTATCTGTAGGCGTTACAACCGGTTCGCCACCGTGATGCGGTGTAACCTTAACTTTAACTCCTGCTGGTGCAATGCTCTCGAAATGTTTCGCGAAAATCTCAGAAATCTCTTCAGAACTTTGATTAGGCACCAAACGCATAGATATTTTTGCATTTGCCTTGCTTGGCAATACGGTTTTTGCTCCTTCGCCAATGTAACCGCTCCAAATACCGTTTACCTCTAACGTAGGGCGAGTGCCTGTACGCTCTAAAGTGCTGTAGCCTTTTTCGCCCCAAACGGCATCTATTGCTAAATCTTGTTTGTATTCTTCCTCGTCGTAAGGTGCAGAATTTAAGGCTTTTTTCTCCTCGTCTGTTAATTCTACCACTTTATCGTAAAATGCAGGAATGGTAATGTGGTTGTTTTCATCATGCAACGAAGCAATCATTTTGCAAAGAATTGTTGCCGGGTTTGCTACTGCCCCCCCATAAACGCCAGAGTGCAAATCTCTGTTCGGACCAACAACTTCTACTTCCATATAAGCTAAACCACGTAAACCAGTCTCAATAGATGGGTTTTCCATGCTAATCATCGATGTATCGGAAATTAAAACTACATCAGCTTTTAATCGCTCTGTGTTAGCTTTAACAAAAATACCCAGGTTTGCCGAACCAACTTCCTCCTCGCCTTCAATCATAAACTTAACGTTGCAAGCCAAAGTGTTGGTTTTCATCATCAATTCAAATGCCTTTACGTGCATGTAGAACTGCCCTTTATCGTCGCAAGCGCCACGAGCATAAATTTTACCATCGCGTACGGTTGGCTCAAAAGGTGGCGTTTCCCACAATTCCAACGGATCTGCCGGCTGTACATCGTAGTGTCCGTAAACCAAAACCGTTGGTAAACTTGCATCAATTATTTTCTCGCCATAAACGATGGGATAACCAGCTGTTTCGCAAATTTCAACTTTATCTGCACCCGCATTTTTAAGTTTTTGCGCTACAAAATCGGCTGTTTTTAACACATCGGCTTTATATTTTGGATCGGCACTAACCGATGGAAAACGCAATAACTCGAACAACTCATCTAAAAAGCGTTGTTTGTTATCTTCAACATATTTTTTGATTTCTTGCATAACATTTATATTTTGAACAAATATAGCTTTTTTGATAAAGCCACCTCAAAAACTATAAAGCAAATTAATATAGAGGCCAAAAACATGGTATAATCTTTACACAGAGGCTATATTTATTACCTTAGCAGAAACAAAACCTCGTGATGCAAACATTTACTAACGAAACAATAGATTTAACTCTTTTACCCAAATATGAGCAAGTGGTGCTGGAGAAACCGCATCCAAATTATTGGAAAGTTATTATTATTAACCTGAGCATTTTTCTGGTTATTTTTGGTGCTTTTGCAACAAGCGTTTTATTTTTAGACGAATCTTTTACAGTTAATAAATGGTATTTAGCGGGCGGTTTTGCAGTGCTAGCCATTTTACTTTTTACTTTATATCGTGCCAGTTTTAAAAAAAGAGGTTTCGCATTGCGAGAAAAAGACATCATCTATAAACACGGCATTATTGCTGAAACTACTACCATTATTCCGTTAAATAGAATTCAGCACGTGGCATTGGCCGAAGGTGCAGTTTCAAGAATATACGGATTAGCAACGCTGCAGATTTTTACAGCTGGCGGCGCCAGTGGAAATGTAAATATTGCCGGAATTGCGGTAGAGCAGGCAAAAACCATTAAAGAAGCTTTGGTAAAACGCATTGACTTAGTGGAGGAGCAAACCCAGCATGCCTAATTTGGATTTTAGTAAGCCACAACGGCAGTCGGCAGTGGGTATTATTGCTTTAATTGCCCATAGCGCACAAAAAGTAATTAGGGCAACAGCCATACCCATATTTATTTTTATAATTAAAGCCAAGGCAACCGAATTGGCATACGTGCTACTGGGCGCATTTATTTTACTTGTAATCAGTGCTGTATTTACTTATTTAAGTTATTTAAAGTTTACATTTTTTCTAGATGAAGAAAAGCAGGAATTTATAGTAAACGAAGGGATCTTAAATAGAACTTTACTCGCCATACCGCTAGGAAAAATACAGCAGATTAATATTAACCAATCTTTTTTACAGAAATTGGTTGGCGTACATAGTTTGCAAATAGATACAGCGGGCAATGATGGTAAGGAAGTGAGTATAAAAGCAATTGATCGCCAGATTGCATTAGCATTAAAAGAACGTTTATTAAATGGACGTATAACTGCCGAAGCTGCTAAAAATGAAAATATTAAGGCAGAGAGACCAATTATACCTTTTATAAAAATAAGCGCCAGTACTTTAGCAAAAGTTGGCTTAACCTCTCATTACGGCAGCAGTTTAGCATTGCTAGTAGGTTTTACCTACGCGGTTTTCCATAATATAAAAGACCTTTTAAAAGCTTTTGATACCGACAATGGGCAAGTGGAAGCATTAATAGAAAAAGGTTTCAATTTAGCTTCCATAGGTATTTTAGTATTTGCTTTACTGGCAGTTTTGTTGCTGATTAACTTAGTACGAACGTTTATAAAATATTATAACCTTCAAATTAGCAAACACAAAAATTCGCTACTAATTTCTTCTGGTTTATTAGCAACCAAAAACACTTTATTAAGCCCTAAAAAGGTACAGCTTACTACCTACAGTCAAAATTATTTTCAGCGAAAGCTGAATATGTTAAATTTAGAATTAAAGCAAACCGAGGTGGACAACCAACAAGATGGTGAAGAAGTTCGTAGTTCAAATTTGTCTTTACCTGGCTGTAGCAAAGCCGAAAAAGACGCTATATTGGAGCTGATTTTAGGGAAACTTCAGTCAGAGAATTTGTTGCTTAAGCCAAACTTTAGGTTTTTAAACCTGCCTATTTTCTTTAAAGCAGTTTTGCCAGTGGCGATATTTTTTGTCTTGCTTAACTTTTTTAACGAGTTAAAGCCTTACTACCCTTTGGCTATTGCTTATTTCTTTTTAACAGGGTTGATGATTTTTATCAGTTTTAAAAACCATCGTTTAACGGTAAATCAAGATGTAATCATCAAAAAATCTGGCATTTGGGATATTACTAACGAACACTTATTGCCGCACAAAATACAATCCATTTCTACTTTCCAGTATCCTTGGCATAAAAGTGTAGATGTTGGGCATGTAGATTTACACACCGCAGCAGGCGTTGTTCATTTTAAGTTCGGCAATTACACGCAAATTAAACAGCTAGTTAACTATTGGTTGTACCAGGTTGAGAGTGGCGACAAAGATTGGATGTGAAAAATTTAGCTGTTTAAGGTAGAAAAACCATATAAGAAATATAAATTTTGTAAATTAATATACATCTTATATGGTTAAAATTACAACAGGTATTAAAGCATCATGATACCTTTTATGGTGCCAACTTTTTTATAAACCGCAATTACTTCATCGGCATTCTGCATCTGTTTTTTTACAGTAATAGATACATATTTACCAGTTTTAGATGGTTGTTCTATGAATTTATCATCAGGTAAAACTGCACGTAATTCTTCTATTTTATCAATTCCGCCTGTTATAATAAATTTGAAATTATAAATACCAGGAAACTGCTCAACGATTTCTAATTTCTCTTTTAAATTAGCGTAGCTATCCTTACTCCCTCCCTCAGGAATATCAGAAAATTCAATGTGTTTATCACTCATAAAAATAATATATCAAATTCTATTCCCAGATAAGCAATATGCAATTTTGTCATAATTTTTCTTGCAATTCGGATTTGGAATATTGCATGGCTATTTTAAACATATAAAAGTATAAGCTACAGATAAGTTTTATGGCCATAAATCCGCTTTGGGTTTCCACCTTGATAGATGCACACCCCCTACTAAACTAAACCTTGGCGAAGCGGTTATGGAGCCGATTTTTCTTCGGCGGAATTTGAGCGGAGCAAAGGGCTGAGGTTGCCATAATACCCAGGTTTTGATTTAACCCTAAATCTCGTTAAGGAGACTTTTTAAATCTTCGTATTGATGATAAAAAAATATAAAATAGGCTAGTTATTTACCAACACCTTTTCATAACCAACACATTATTTCTTATTTTTGAGGTTCAAAAAGACAGGAACGGATTTGGATTATTTAGCAGGATTAAACCCACAACAAAGAGCAGCGGTAGAAAATACACAAGGACCAGTAATGATTGTTGCTGGTGCGGGTTCGGGAAAAACTAGGGTAATTACCTATAGGGTTGCACATTTGATACAAAAAGGCGTTGATCCTTTTAATATTTTGGTGCTTACATTTACCAATAAAGCCAGTAAAGATATGCGTGAGCGTATTAGCAAGGTAATTGGGCCTGAAGCTAAAAATATTTGGATGGGTACATTTCACTCGGTTTTCGCCAAAATTCTGCGTGTTGAAGCAGAGAAAATCGGCTATCCTTCTAACTTTACCATTTACGATACAGACGATAGTAAAAGTTTAATTCGCACGATATTAAGAGAAATGCAGTTGGATGATAAATTGTATGCTGCCAACGTGGTTTACAATCGTATTTCATCAGCGAAAAACAATTTAATCTCTCATACCGAATATTTAGAAAACGACCAATTACAGGCAGAAGATGCGGGCAATAAACGTCCGCTGTTAGGGGTTATTTACGAAACCTACGCTAAACGTTGCTACAAGGCAGGTGCAATGGATTTTGACGATTTGTTATTTAAAACTAACGTTTTGTTAAAAAACCATCCTGATGTATTGAACAAATACCAACATAAGTTTAAGTATTTGATGGTTGATGAGTACCAGGATACCAACTTCTCGCAGTACACGATTGTGAAAAAGCTGGCAGCAGCGCACCAAAACATCTGCGTTGTGGGCGATGATGCACAAAGTATCTACGCTTTCCGTGGGGCTAACATTCAAAACATTTTAAATTTCGAGAGAGATTATCCTGATTTGAAGGTTTACAAGTTGGAGCAAAACTATCGTTCTACGCAGAACATTGTAGAGGTTGCCAATAGCATTATTGCCAACAACAAAAATCAGTTAGAAAAAAATGTATTTTCTGACAATGAAAAAGGTGATAGAATTAAGGTGTCTAGAGCTTTTACAGATAATGAGGAAGGTAAACTAGTTGCCGAAGCTATTGTACAAGATAGGCTAAATGCAGGGATAACGTATAAGGATTTTGCAATTCTATACCGTACAAACGCGCAAAGTAGAGCAATGGAGGAAGCTTTAAGAAAGCTAAATGTTCCTTACAAAATCTATGGTGGTTTATCTTTCTATCAACGTAAAGAGATTAAAGATTTAATTGCTTATTTCAGACTAACTTTTAATCCGGCTGACGAGGAAGCGATAAAACGTGTAATTAATTATCCGAGAAGAGGTTTAGGCGATACGACTTTAGAAAAAATCTCTGTTGCCGCCGATAAACATGATATTACCATGTGGCAGGTAATCTGCAATCCGCATCAGTATTTAGAGGGGCGAATCCCGAATCAGCTTAACGATTTTGCTGTAATGGTACAGAGTTTTGCCGCAGAATCTAAAAAATTAGATGCTTACGATACCGCCTTATTTATTGCGCAACACAGTGGAATTTTAAAGGAATTACACACCGACGATAGCGTGGAAGGCAGAGCCAGATACGAAAACATACAAGAATTACTAAACGGTATTAAGGAGTTTGCCGAGCGAGAGGACATTGAAGATAGAAGTTTAGCTATTTTTATGCAGGACATCGCTTTGCTTACCAACGACGATAAAGACAAGGACAAAGATGCAGATACGGTTTCGCTAATGACCATTCACTCTGCCAAAGGTTTGGAGTTTAAAAACGTATTTATTGTTGGGCTGGAGGAGAATCTTTTCCCATCTCAAATGTCTTTAACTTCAAGAACTGATTTGGAAGAAGAACGCCGTTTGTTTTATGTGGCAATAACCAGAGCAGAGAAAAAACTAACTATCACCTACGCTACTTCTCGTTATCGTTGGGGCACTTTAACCTCTTGCGAACCAAGTAGATTCATTAACGAAATTAGCCCTGCTTATTTAGAATTAGAGGTAATTAAGCCTGCAAAAGGAACGTTTAGTAACAATAGTTTTGATAGCGAACGTAAAACTTGGAGCCAGCAAAGAGAAGTTACTGCAAAGCCATCACTTAGTAGCAGTAGTACCGTAATTAGACCGAAAACTACCTCTATGTTACCTAAAGCACACGTTCCTACCCCTGGGTTTGCACCGAATGCAGCTAACGAGTTTCAGAATGGAATGGATGTTGAACATGAAAAATTTGGTTTCGGAAAGATTGTAAACCTTGAAGGTATTTTGCCAGATGTTAAGGCCACTGTTTTCTTTCAGGGTTTGGGCAATAAACAGTTGTTGCTAAAATTCGCGAAGTTGAGGATAGTGAAATAGTATTTATCCGAAAAGACAAAACAGCAAAAAGTATTCTTGCGGTCCGCTAAAACTTACTTTTTAACCGCAGAGACACAAAGAGCACAAAGTTTATTATTCGTTTGGTCGATGTAATCATCAACCCACTAAAACTTATGTTTAACTGCAAAGACACAAAGAGAATAAAAATTATTTATGAAAAGTTATGCTCAGCTCGGTTGGGTATCCTAAAGCAAGGATAGGCTAACATTCCGATTTCCGTTTTTAGGAGAATAACGAACTTTATAAATAATTTTATATATTTGAACTTTAAGGATTACAGCATTTCGATGAATTCTTAACCAAAACTTTTTCTCTAGAAAATATGCCTTGTTTCTCAAACTCATATTTTTGTTTTGGTTATTTCATAATGCCACCTACAATACCTAATTTTCACCTATAATTTTATCAAATGAGTTTCGACTATAATACTACACGTAGCGACTTAATTTTGGCAGAGTATGGTAGAAATGTACAAAACATGGTTAAGTACATTATCGATTTGCCAACTAAGGAAGAACGTAATAAATATGCCCAAGCGGTAATAGATTTAATGGGATTTCTAAACCCACACCTGCGAGATGTTGCAGATTTTAAGCATAAACTTTGGGATCATTTACACATTATTTCTGATTATAAGATTGATGTAGATAGCCCCTACCCTAAACCAACGCCAGAAGAAGCTAGGTTTAAACCCGCTCACATGGGTTATCCTCAACAAAAAATAACCTACAAACATTACGGAAAAACAGTTGAAAAACTAATTTCCAAAACAATGGAAGAGGAAAATCCAGAACGTAAATCGGCTATGGTACAAGGCATTGCCAACTTTATGAAAATGGCTTACGTACAATGGAACAAAGACAACGTAGCTGACGAAGTAATTATCAAAAACCTTCGCGAACTATCTGGTGGCAATTTGGAGTTAGAAGAAAATGTCAACCTACAAAAAGTAGAGTTCAGACCTCAATCTAACAGACAAAATAACAACAATCGCGGCAGAAACAACAACAATAAAGGACGCCAAAACAACAACAGTGGACGCCCACAGCAAAAAAACAATAATCAAAAACAAAGATATTAATCAAATAGACCGTCGTTACAAAGTACAAAGCAATCTCTTTTGAGAATTAATTGGCACATAACTAACGGCGAAGAAATACTTACTAAACATGAATGCATTCGAAATTATAGGTGGTAAAAAATTAAAAGGCGAAATCACGCCTCAAGGTGCTAAAAATGAAGCCCTTCAAATTTTATCAGCCGTATTACTTACCGATCAGAAAATAACTATTAGCAACATTCCAGACATCAAGGATGTTAACAAACTTATTGAGCTTTTAGGCGATTTAGGCGTTGCTGTAGAGCGCATTAACAAAGACACTTACACTTTCGAAGCTAAAAATATAAATTTAGAATTTTTCTCCTCTGATGTTTTTAAAGCGAAAGGTGGTGGTTTACGCGGTTCTATTATGATTGTTGGACCACTTTTGGCTCGTTTCGGTAAAGCTGCAATTCCAAAACCTGGTGGCGATAAAATTGGTCGCCGTCGTTTAGACACTCACTTTTTAGGTTTCGAAAAATTAGGTGCAAAATTTGTTTACGATAGCAAAAAAGCATTTTTTAACGTAGACGCTACCAACCTAAAAGGCGCTTACATTTTATTAGATGAAGCTTCGGTAACAGGTACTGCAAACATTGTAATGGCTGCCGTACTTGCTAAAGGAACAACTACAATTTACAACGCTGCCTGCGAACCGTATTTGCAACAGCTTTGCAAAATGCTTAACCGCATGGGCGCAAAAATTTCGGGCATTGGGTCTAACCTTTTAACCATAGAAGGCGTAACCAAACTAGGTGGCACAGAACACAGAATGTTGCCAGATATGATCGAAATTGGCTCTTTTATCGGGTTAGCGGCCATGACAGAATCTGAAATTACCATTAAAGATGTTTGTTACGACGAGCTAGGTGTTATACCAGAGGTATTTAAAAAACTTGGAATAAAATTAGAACGCAAAGGCGACGATATTTATATCCCTTCTCAAAAACATTACATCATAAATACTTTTATAGATGGCTCTATCCTAACCATTGCCGATTCTCCTTGGCCAGGTTTTACACCAGATTTATTGAGTATTGTATTAGTGGTAGCTACACAAGCGCAAGGAAACGTACTTATCCATCAAAAAATGTTCGAAAGCCGTTTATTCTTTGTCGATAAGTTAATTGACATGGGTGCGCAAATCATTTTGTGCGATCCGCATAGAGCAACGGTTAATGGTATCGATAAAAAGTACAAATTACGCGGTATCAGCATGACTTCTCCAGATATTCGTGCAGGCGTTTCTTTGTTAATCGCAGCATTATCTGCCGAGGGAACCTCTACCATTTACAATATAGAGCAAATTGAGCGTGGTTACCAAGATATCGACATTCGTTTACGTGCTTTAGGCGCACAAATTAAACGCGTTGAAGGCTCTGGCCCAAGCCATTAATAAACTAAAAGCATAAAGCAAAAGACCAGCTGTGATTTTTCATAGCTGGTCTTTTTATTATAAGTCGTCAGGCTTAGTGCTTTGCCTACCGCAGTTAAGTATTCGAAGCTTTGTTCGAAGCGCAAATACATTACTATTTTTAAAATCAGTCCTACTTTCCGCTATATCCCCGATGAAAAATCGGGGGATGCCGCTTCAATTAGGGCTATAAACCTAGGTTTGTGCTAAATAAGCCCCTCATTTAACACAAGCATTTGGTAAATAAACCTGATAAAAGCGATAATACGCTTTTGAGCAGAGACTTTTCAAGATTTGTTATGGTGAGCGTAATCGAAGCACTACAAGCGATAGACAAAAGCTTTAATTTATCACTACAGATAGCTTATCCTACTTCCGCAGCACTATGTACTTCCGAGTATTTACCTGAACGAGCTGAGCATGGCAATGCTCGAAAAAACCTTGCCTTCATTGCGCCTTTGCAGTTAAAAAAAATAGCCACATAGTAAAATCAGATGTTACTATGTGATCTATGTTTCTATATGGCTAAACTTTCTTTCGCGTTAAGATACCCAGTCGAGCTGGGCATGACGAAAGTTCAACTATCCCGAAATAGCTTCAATAATATCGTATTGCGTAATAATCTCGATTTTTCCTTGTTCATCTTCAACCAAAACCGCACTTACATCTTTGTTAATCATCGATGAAATTTTATCAATCGAGGTATTTAAATCAACAAAAGGCAAACTTGCAGTCATAATCTCTTTAACCGGACTCGATTTTAATGATGGATTTTCCAAAAGCGAATCCAGAACATTACTTTCGGTTACTTTTCCAATAACCATTCCTTGTTGTGTAACAGGCAGCTGAGAAATACTTAAGGTTTTCATGATGTTAATCGCTTCGATAATCGTTTTTTCACAATCTAACGTCACTACTTCTTGGTTGCTTCGTTTAGCCAAAATAGAACGAGCAGTAAGCTTTTCGTCTTTTAAGAAACCACGTTCACGCAACCAATCTTCGTTGTACATTTTACCCATATAACGACTTCCATGATCATGGAAAATCACTACTACAACATCTTCTGGTTTTAACTTATCCTTCAACTGTAATAGCCCCGCAATTGCCGAACCTGCAGAGTTACCCGCAAAAATGCCTTCTTTACGAGCAATATCTCTAGTCATTAAAGCTGCATCCTTATCAGTTACTTTTTCAAAAAGATCAATTACATCAAAATTTACATTTTGTGGTAAAAAGTCTTCTCCAATACCTTCTGTTATGTAAGGATAAATTTCATCCTTGTCTAAAATACCTGTTTCTTTATATTTTTTAAATACAGAACCATACGTATCAATTCCCCAAACTTTAATGTTAGGATTTTTCTCTTTTAGATATTTACCGGCTCCAGAAATTGTACCGCCCGTACCTACGCCTACTACTAAGTGCGTAATTTTACCTTCCGTTTGCTCCCAAATTTCAGGACCAGTTTGCTCGTAGTGCGCTTGTGTATTCGCTAAATTATCATACTGATTTGGTTTCCATGAGTTTGGCACTTCATGCTCTAAACGAGAAGATACCGAATAATAAGAACGCGGATCTTCTGGATCTACGTTGGTTGGGCAAACAATCACCTCTGCACCAAAAGCACGTAAAGCATCAACCTTTTCTTTAGATTGTTTATCGGTTGTTGTAAAAATACATTTGTAGCCTTTAATAATGGCAGCCATTGCCAAACCCATTCCGGTATTTCCAGATGTACCTTCTATAATGGTTCCGCCAGGTTTTAAAACACCTCTTTTCTCAGCGTCTTCTATCATTTTTACCGCCATACGGTCTTTAATAGAATTACCTGGGTTGGTTGTTTCTACTTTAGCCAAAACCGTAGCCGAAATTTCTTTAGTTATATTGTTTAATTTAACCAATGGCGTATTACCAATGGTTTCTAAAATATTGTTATACCACATGCCACAAAAATACGTAATGACAATAAGTATTTTATTATCTAATATGAATTCAAAATTTAATATTAAAAAAATCGAAATAAAATTATTTTATTTCATAAACTACCAATTAAGTATACTTTAATACTACATTATTAGGCAAGCTTATATAATTTTCCGGGAAGCGATACGATTACACCTTGCATTTCGAGTGTGAGCAAAATAATTGCCAGCTTACTTTGCGCAATATTTATACGTAAACTAAGTTCATCTATCCCTAATGCCTCTACCTCCAAAAGGTTATAAATTAATTGTTCGTCCTTGGTCAGGTTTAGTGGCATTTTAACCTGCACACTTTCTTTCTTCTCTGACTCGGCATCCCAGCCTAAATAATAAATTAAATCCATTGGGTTATTAATCAAGCCAGCCCTATTGGTTTTGATTAAGAAATTACAGCCTTCAGAAAATTCATCGTTCGTTCTACCCGGAAATGCGTAAACATCTTTATTATAAGAATTTGCGATTTCGGCAGTGATTAAAGCGCCACCTTTTAAAGACGCTTCTACAACCACCGTTACATCGGCTATGCCAGCAATTATTCTGTTTCGTTTCGGAAAATTTTCCCTATCGGGATTTGTACCCGGTAAAAACTCTGTTAGTAACCCGCCATTATGCACCATTTTAAGTGTTAGTTCTTTATGCACCGCTGGGTAAATCCTATCTAATCCGTGCCCTAGAATACCAACCGTCGGGATACCAAAATTTAAACTTTCTTTATGCGCAGCCGCATCTATGCCATGCGCCAATCCGCTGGTAATAACTACATTGTAAGGCTGTAGAACTTCAGCCAATTGTTTGCAAAGCATTTTTCCGTATGCTGTAGCATTACGTGTGCCTACCACACTTATAATTCTACTGTGATTTAAGTCGGCAGTGCCTTTATAATATAGCAATAGCGGTGCATCAAAACAATTTCTAAGACGTTTAGGATAATTATCATCGCCATAAAAAAACACATCTATTTTATGTTTTTCTATAAAAGCCAAGTGTTTTTCCGCTTCCGCGATAGCATTATTTTGCAGAATAGCATTCGCACGAGCTTCGCCAATGCCATCGAGCTTTAATATCTGATGTTTTTTCGCCTCGAAAACAGCTTCAGCACTACCAAAGTGAATGAGAAGGTTCTTGGCAAACATTGGCCCTACTCCTTTTATTAAACTCAGCGCTATTTTGTGTACTAAACTCATCAAATCTAAACTAGATAATTTAGTTAATAAGTCAAAATTAATTTTATTATACTGAATATCAGTTATTTAAAATCAAACTACAAAAATAGTTTGATAACTATAAAAATAGTAGTAACTTTAAATTAACACATTCGAAAATTATATAATGAGAGAGTTAACAAAAGCAGAAGAACAGGTGATGCTAATTTTATGGGATATGAAAGAAGGCTTAGTAAAAGAGGTGATCGAAAAAATGGAACCGCCAAAGCCAGCTTACAATACTGTGTCTACCGTAATTAGGGTGTTGGAGGGTAAAGGATTTATAGATCATAAAGCCGTTGGCAATACGCATGTTTATTTCCCACTAATAACCGAGGCAGAATATAAACACTTTGCTTTTGATAAAGTGATGAACAATTACTTCGAAAACAATTACCAAAGTTTGGTTTCCTTTCTGGTAAAGGAGAAAAACATGGATATGAACGAATTAGATGAGCTAATTGCATTGGCCGAGAAACTTAAAGAAACGAAATAATGGAATGGTTATATTACTTATTGGAAGCAAACCTGTATTTGTTGGCATTTTACGCGTTTTATCGCGTCGCTTTGCAACATCAGACTTTTTACAGCAACAATCGTTTTTACTTGTTAGCGAGTAGCATAACCACTTTTGTAATTCCCTTAACACAACTAGGTTTTTTGAAACCAGCACCTATTGTTTATCAAATGGACGTTATACAAGATTACCCAATTGAACAAACTATAGACTACGCAGCGATTATTTATTGTATTTACATTATAATAGCTCTTGGTTTTACTATTAAACTATCTAACAATCTATTTAAAATCATAAATATCTGGCTTAAAGCGAAAAAAACGAATAACGGTAATATAACGCTTATTGAGTTGAATGACCAATCAACAGCATTCTCTTTTTTTAACCTTTTGTTCATCCATCCGAGTTTGGCTGGCAAACCAACTGTATTAAAACACGAGATGGTTCATATCAAACAGAAGCATAGTTTTGACATCTTATTTTTTGAAATTTTACAGATTATCTGCTGGTTTAATCCGATAATCTATTTTATTAAAAAGGATGTAAAATTACTGCACGAATACATCGCAGACGATGAAAGCACAAGTGTAGAAACTGACAAACATAGCTACGCGATGTTCTTAATCGAAAATTCTTTCGGAACACCAACCACCCCACTTGCAAATCAATTTTTCAATCAATCAATATTAAAAAGGAGAATCAACATGTTAAACAAGAAAAAATCTGGAAGCTGGTCTCAGCTTCGATTAGCACTCGCACTGCCTTTAACAGGAGCAATGCTTTGTGCTTCAACCTTGGCGTTTTCTAAAGATTATGGCTATTTCGACTTGCTTCCGGAGAAAAGCAATGTTGTGCTAAGCCCGCAACAAGAAGTTAAACCCGTAAAAAAAGCAAAATCAGAAAAAGATCAAGTTAAGTTTCCTCCACCTGTTGTTAAGCCTAACGGGAAAAATCTTAAAACTCCACCACCTGTCGAACCACCGCCACCATCTTACAAAACAAAAGAGGATCAAGTAAAATTTCCTCCGCCAATCGTTAAACCTGATGGAAAAAATTTAAAGACGCCGCCACCAGTTGAGCCTCCACCTCCATCTTACAGAACAAAGAAAGATCAAGTAAAATTTCCTCCGCCAATCGTTAAACCTGATGGAAAAAACTTAAAAACCTCTCCAGTTGTAGAAACTCCACCGGTGCCGCAAAAGGAAGATCAAGTTAAGTTTCCGCCTCCAATTGTTAAACCGGATAAAAAAAAGGTTAATGAAAAAGCAGAAGATGTTACAAAGGTGAGAATTTTAGGAGAAATTGAAAAGCAACAACAGGCAATAAAGGCTAGAGATAAAAGAGTTGCAAATTTCGACCAACAACAGATTATTCGCGATCAGGTTAAAGCTGATCAGGAAAAAATAAAACAGGAAATTAAGAAAGCAAGGGAGAAATCAAGTGCGGAAAAATTAACTACACTTTACAAAGCTTCTAAATTTCAGGCTTTGTTCTACCCTACTAAAACAACTAAGGGAGAAGTGGGTTGCTAAACCTACTGCGGAATGTAAACCACAAACTTAGTTTCGAAAAACTCTTCCTCAAAATACACTGAAAGCGGATGTAATTCTGCTTTCAGTTTTGATTCTTTAATTTCTTCGGTTAAATCGCCACCTTTTAAATATAATATCCCATTCGGGATTGCATTGATATTTTCCTTTGCAAACTTGCCACGTACCCAAGGATAAAAATCTATTAATCTAGTTACCGCTCTAGAAACCACGAAATTAAACTTTCCAGGTACTTGCTCTGCCCGTAAATGGCTTGCTGTAACATTTGTTAACCCTAATGCGCTTGCAACTTCCGTTACAACTTTTATCTTTTTTCCAATCGAATCTACTAGATGGAAATCTGTTTCCGGAAAAAGAATTGCTAATGGAATACCTGGAAAACCACCACCTGTACCAACATCTAAAACTCTTTCGCCAGCTTTAAAAGAGCAAAACTTAGCAATACCTAACGAATGCAAAATATGCCTTTCGTAAAGTTCTTCTATATCTTTTCTAGAGATAACGTTGATTTGAGCATTCCAAAAACTGTACAACTCAAATAACTTTCCAAACTGCTCAACTTGATTGTCGGTTAGGTTTTTAAAATATTTAAAGATGATATCAGGCTTTACTTCAGACATAAATTATAGCTAATTGGATATTAAAATTATTGGAATAGAGTTTACAAGTAATAACTAAATACCGTGATCTGCAAATCTTAAATTTACTTATTTCCATTGAACTTTCTTTACAAAGATAGATAGAAAGGCATTAAAGACTAAGAAAACGAACAAAAACAAGTCTAAAATTGGGAACCAAAAACGTAGCTCGCCATAATTTAAACGTTTTAACAATTTAGGATAAACAAAGCTTCTAACAACTATGCTTAAAATTAGTAGTCCTACTGCAATAAAGTGTGTTGCTGGCAAGCAAATTAAGCCTATTGCCAAACCATAAAACAAAAACTGCGTAATAATTTGTAAGCTTAGTATAAACTTATGTTTTGGCTTATAAAGTTTACCAGCACCAAAATGTCTTTTTTTCTGGCGTAGATACGCGAAGAAACTTTCTTTCGGCTCGCTCCAAACATGGGTATCCTTATTAAATCTTATAGCTGTATTGCTTCTGCTTGCATTAGCATTTACAAACAAATCGTCGTCGCCAGAAGGGATATGCATGTGAGCAGCAAAACCTTTGTTTTTAAAAAACAATGCTTTTTCATATGCCATATTTCTACCTACACCCATATAAGGCATTCCTTTTAGGGCAAACGACAAATAATTTACTGCAGTAAAAAAAGTTTCGAAACGTATAAGCACATTTACCAAACTGCGCTTTTTAAAATAGGGAGAATAACCTAATAAAATTTTGGTTTCAGGATTTTCCGGTCTTTGCATACCTGCTAACCATAACTTCGATGCTGGTTCACAATCTGCGTCGGTAAAAACCAACCAGTCGTGCTTGGCCGCTTTTATACCCATAGTTACTGCAAATTTCTTGCCTGCAATAAACTTGGCACCTTCTGCTATGGTAACTACTTTTAAGTTACTGTACTGTTTTTCTAAACTTTCTAAAAAGTCTTCTGTACCATCCCAAGATCTGTCATTTACAACAATTACCTCGAAATCAGGGTATTCCTGTTCAAAAACATTTGGTAAAAAAGTTTGCAAGTTGTTTAACTCGTTTCTTGCGCAAATAATTACACTTATAGGCTGTTGAGCTTGATTTATGCTTTGATCTACCTTAACTGTTGCCAATTTTAAGTGCATGAACAAGCTAAAATAGAGTTGTATGAGAAGACAGATTGTAAGAGCGCCGAGCAGGCTAATTTCTAATAAATTTAATTCCACTGATGGTGTATTTGAAAAGCTAGCAAATCTCTCATTTTTAATCTGTAATACCGCTTATTGTTGATAAAAACATCGGGAAAACTATTTTAAAGACACAGATGCTATGTTTTCTACCCCAGCTTGCTTTGCCGTTTGCGCCAATTGCTGTTTTTGTGTAGCCGTTAACTTTCCAGTATTTTTAATTGTTTGTGCTAACATGGCGTTGTTGTACATAAAACTCATCATCCAATCTGTTTTATCTGTGGCAGATAATTTTGCAATTTGAGTTTTAACAGGTCCCTTAGCCATATTTCCCCTTATCGCATTGCGAAGATTAATTACCTTTTGCTTACTCGCTTTAGTTTGATGATACATCTCCCAATTCCAAGCTATCCCAGTTGCCAAAATATCGGATATGTAGGTATCTTTTAAACCAAAATCTCTAGATCTTATATTAAACTGATGCATGGTTCTCGAATCAGATAAAAATCGTCTTATTTTTCCCTTATCTACATTTTTATCATTCGCTACCAACTGATTGAATATTTTTTCTTCGAAACCTCTAAAGTTGCTAAAACCAAAATAAATATAATCGGCATTTTCAGCCTTACTAGTTCCTTTATTGGCATTATTGAAAGTATTACTCATAACACTTTGGCTCAAAGCATTAAATCCGTGGCCCATGCCTAAACTTTGCGTAGCACCCGGATCCCATTGCGCCGTAGCGTTTAATCCAACCATCACTAACATCAAAAACAAGGTCTTTTTTAAAAAATTCTCCATAACATTAAATGACTTGACAACATTTTTATAACCATTTAAAGCAATTTATTGTTTTTACCTAGCTATTAAACGGCATACCTTAGCTATAGATGCGGTAAAATTGTTACTTTTGCATCCTATATGAAATTTAATTTAGAGGCTAACGACCCCCTTTCTAAAGCTAGAGCTGGAACGATTACAACAGCGCATGGCGATATTAAAACACCTATTTTTATGCCGGTTGGTACTGCCGGAACAGTTAAGGCCGTACACCAAAGAGAGCTAAAAGAAGATATAAATGCGCAAATCATTTTGGGTAATACTTATCACCTTTATCTTAGACCCGGTTTAGATATTATTGAGCCAGCTGGCGGCTTGCATAAATTTATTGGATGGGACAAACCGATTTTAACCGATAGCGGTGGTTATCAGGTTTATTCTTTAAGCAAAGTTCGAAAAATTAAGGAAGAAGGTGTTACGTTTAGATCACATATTGATGGCTCTAAACACCTTTTTACCCCAGAATACGCCATGGATATTCAGCGTACCATTGGAGCCGATATTATTATGGCTTTTGACGAATGTACGCCATATCCATGCGACTATAAATACGCAGCCAACTCCATTAACATGACACACCGCTGGTTAAAGCGTTGTTGCCACAGAGTGGACACTACGGAATCAAAATATGGTTTCGAACAAACCCTTTTTCCTATAGTACAAGGATCTGTATATAAAGATTTAAGGGTTAAATCGGCAGAATTTATTGCCTCTATGGAGCGTGAAGGGAATGCTATCGGCGGTTTATCTGTTGGCGAACCTGCCGAAGAAATGTATGGCATGACCGAAGTTGTTTGCGATATTTTACCTAAAGAAAAACCTAGATATTTGATGGGTGTAGGTACGCCAATCAATATTTTAGAAAATATTGCGTTAGGTGTAGATATGTTTGATTGCGTAATGCCGACTAGAAATGCCAGAAATGGGATGTTGTTTACCAAAAACGGCATCATTAATATCACCAATAAAAAATGGGCGAATGATTTCTCTCCTATTGACGCAGACAGCGATTTGTATGCCGACAAAGTTTACAGCAAAGCATATTTGCGCCATTTAATGCATTCTGGAGAAATGTTGGGCGCACAAATAGCTACTTTACACAACCTTCATTTTTATATTTGGTTAGTTGGCGAAGCTAGGGCAAAAATAATTTCTGGCGAATTTTATGCTTGGAAAAATAAAATGGTTGGTATATTAGGTAACAAACTATAAATGAACTTCATAAAAAAGCGTTTAAAAATTATTGATGCCTTTATTATAGGTAAATACTTGGGTACGTTTATGTTCACCTTAGTTTTATTTGTAGTGATAATTGTAATTTTTGATTTATCTGAGAAATTAGACGACTTTTTAAATGCAGATTTAACTTTTTGGCAGGTTATTACTAGATATTACGCCGGCTCTATTCCCTTTTACGTGAATATGCTATCGCCGTTAATTAATTTTATTGCGGTTATATTTTTTACGGCAAAAATGGCCGATCAAACTGAAATTGTTCCGATTTTAAGTGGCGGAGTTAGTTTCAACCGCTTTCTGCGTCCTTATTTCATTTCGGCAACGATAATTTTCTCCGCTAACTTAGCTTCAAACCTTTATGTACTGCCATACACTAATCGCATCAAAAATAAGTTTGAGAATGAGGTAGTTAAGAAAAATGACCCTTTTACGAAGTCTAATATCCACATGAAATTAGACAGCAATACCTATATCTTTATTGATAATTTTGATAACCGTACCAATATTGGCTACAGATTTTCATTAGATAGGTTTAAGGGTGATGTTCTACAGAAAAAATTGATGGCCGACAACATTGCCTGGGATTCTGTTAAACGGGTTTGGAAAATGAGCAACTATACCGTTAGAACCATAAACGGACTGAAAGAACATATGTTCTATGGCACTACGGCGCAGAAAGACACGGTTTTAGATATGCGGCCTGATGATTTCTCTGCATATGAAAATGTATTCGTTGCCATGAGCGCAAGAGAACTTTCGGACAAGATTAAAAAGGAAAAAATTAGGGGATCAGGGATTATGAACGACCTTCTCTTTGAACAGTATAAAAGATGGTTCCACCCTTTATCTGCTTACATTCTAACATTAATTGGCGTTGCGCTTTCATCTAGAAAAGTGCGTGGCGGCGTGGGCCTACCGTTAGGCGTAGGTATAATTTTGAGCTTTGCCTATATTGTTTTTAATCAGTTCGCTCAAATGTTTTCTACAAAAGGGGGCTTACCACCACTTTTAGCAGTTTTACTACCTACCATATTTTTTGGTTTATTAGGTATATATTTGCTTCGAAGAGCACCTAAATAATGGAACCAGCTATTAAGCACAGCGATACAAAAAACCTTTTCATACTACATCTTACAGTTTTTGTTTGGGGTTTTACTGGCATTTTAGGTGCGTTAATTTCAATTAACGCCGTACAATTGGTATGGTATCGCGTTGGCATTGCCTCTATCTCTTTATTTGCATACTTCCTTTTTAGCAAAACCGACATTAAAGTTAGCAGGTCAAAATTTATCAAATTTTTTCTTACCGGAGGTGTGGTAGCCATTCATTGGATATTGTTCTTCCATTCTATTAAGGTAGCCAATGTATCGGTAGCGCTAATTTGTTTGTCGTCTGTAACGCTTTTCATAGCCATTTTAGAGCCATTGGTAAAAAAACAAACTATCTCCAAAGGGGATATTTTTATAGGATTGGTGATTATTCTAGGCATCTATTTAATTTTCAAATTCGAGTCGAAATACACAACAGGAATCATATTTGGGCTATTGTCTGCACTCGCAGCCAGTATTTTCGCCACCATAAATTCTACGTTGGTGCAAAAAACAGATGCAAGCATTATTGGCTTCTACGAGCTTACTGGCGCATTTTTCTGGGTAACGCTACTCCGCCTTTTCGATGGCGCACTAGCCAAGGAAACATTCAGCCTATCCATTAGCGATTGGGGCTATTTAATACTTCTAGGAACAGTTTGTACAGCGCTAGCATACGTGGCTGGTGTAGCTGTAATGCGTACCATCTCGGCATTTAGGGTGGCTCTAATTACGAACCTTGAACCGGTTTACGGTATCATTTTAGCTTTCATTTTGTTCGGCACAAAAGAACAAATGACTGGTGGTTTTTACCTTGGATCGTTGCTTATTTTAGCAGCTGTTTTCGTTTATCCCATATATAAAAAACGTCGCTCGAAGAGTTAAATATAACCAAAACCCGAACGCCAAAAGCGTAAATCTTATTGCAATCTTTTGCTTTTACGAAGACCTTTTGCAACCATTATTGAGCAAAATAAGGACTTAAAATTCGAGAAATTTATTGGCAAATTTTGGCAGATACACTGTCGTCGAAACATCATTTTAAGAAGCTTAAAACCGCTAAGACAAAGTAAAAATTATTGTCTTTAGACTCTCTTTTTTTGATGCTGCAACACTTTAAAAAGACACCAAAATATGAGTGAAATAGTCAATCATTTACATCTTACAAACTGCCAAAATAGACTAGAAACAAGTCCAAAATTTTACCTAAAAACCGTTTCCAGACTACAAGCAAAATCCAAAAAGCAATCGAAAAAATCTATAGTTTAAAGAGCCAACATCACATAAACGGAACCTAAAAAACGATATTAAAAACGTCAAAACAAGAGGTAAAAAATCAGCACGAAAGCATATTCAAAAGCTCGAAATTCACGATCAAAAACTTACCGTGAAACATATAAGATTTCGTTTAAATTTTTCTCGAAAATCTTTGCAAGATACATCCTAAAATATGCATTTTTTTGCTTAAAATTACGGCAGAAAAAGTTGAGGTTAGTAGAGAAGTATTTGCTTAAAATGCATACAAATTAGAAAAATAAATGTTTTTTTAATGCTAAAAAACAACCTTAATAGTGTAATGTATATAGAAAATATAAACTATATTTAAAAACCGTTAAAAACTATCCTTAGCTATTGAAAAACAAGAATTAAAAGGTGTAGTAGAACAAAAAAACTAAGTTTATTTAAAATTTATATTTATTTAAAAATCAACACTTTATAAAACTTTAATTAAACTTAAAAATAAAATAAATAATAAAATTAAAATCGCTAAAAACTAATAATTTTAGCAAACCAAACTAAAACAAAAACTCAAACTTAATAAAATGCTGAAAATCAAAATATTTACAATAATTATATTAAGTTTTATTTCACAAATAGTTTTTGCTCAAATTTTCGACAGTGAACAAAACCCACTTAGTGTAAAATTTAGGAAAATAAGCACAAGTGGCTTTACCATCCTATACCCTACCGAGCTTGAAAAAGAAGCACAACGAATGGCAAATACACTAGTGAAAATATACCCAGAAATTGCGAAGGATTTAAAGGCTCAAAAAACAACAATTCCAGTGGTACTACAGAACCGTGGAACAACGGCAAATGGCTTCGTTCAACTGGCGCCAAAAAAGGCGCAATTTTACACCACTCCACCACAGCAATTTGATAGTCAGGATTGGCTTAACAATTTGGCTGTTCACGAACTTAGGCACGTTGCGCAGTTCGATAAAATTACAGGCGAAAAGGGCAAACCATTTCCGGAAGAAATATACTTTGCCTACATGGGCGCCGCAGTGCCAACTTGGTTCTTCGAAGGTGATGCGGTAAGCATAGAAACTTCGCTAACAAACGCTGGTAGAGGAAGGCAACCATCGTGGGTAATGCCTTTTAGAACTTCGTTACTTAGCGACAAAATTTTCTCCTATTCAAAATCCTATTTCGGATCTCAAAAAGACATCACCCCTGGTTATTACCAACTCGGTTATTTGATGGTTTCTGAAATGCGAAAAAATTTCGGCAACTCCATTTCCGACAGCCTACTTTCAGATATTAACAAAAGACCGCTTAGACTCTATCCATTTTCTAAAAGCCTGAAAAAGTTTACCTCCAAAAATACAAAGCAATTCTATGAGCAAACTTTGGCAACGCTTAAAGCTGAGTGGCGAAAACAAGATGAGCAAAATGAAAGTGAAAATTATGAACCATTAAATCGCTCTGCGAAAATTGCCAGCAATTATTTTTTGCCAACTGAGCTACAAAACGGAAAAATACTCGCTCTTAAACAAACTAAAAGCGAGACGCCGGGGTTTGTCATCATTAATGAAAAGAAAATCGAACAGAGGCTGTTTAAAATCGGTTTTCAGGAACAGCCTTGGTTCAGTTACCATAATGGTTTATTAGTTTGGGACGAAATAAGATTTGACCCGAGATACAAACAAAGGAGCTACAGCGTAATTTGTAGTTACGATTTTTCAACTGGCAAGAAAAAGCAATTAACCCAAAGAAGCAGACTCTTCTCTCCTTCCCTATCGGGCGACGGGAAAAAAATTGTGGCAGTGCAAATTGATTTAGGCAACCAATCCAACCTCGTTGTTCTAGATGCGCAAAGCGGAAATGTAACAGATACGATTCCAAACACCGAAAATTTGATTCTGCAAACTCCAGCCCTAAATCAAGACGGATCGAAAGTCACTTACATCAGCGTTAGCGAAAAAGGGAAAGCGCTTTGGTTGCTAGCGAACGGAATTACAAGAAAATTAATTGATGAGACAAATCAGCAATTAGCCAGACCGATATTTTTTAACGAACAAATAGTTTTTAACGCTCACCTAAGCGGAGTAGATAATATTTACAGCATAAGTGTCGTCGACAAAAAAATAACGGCGCTAACGTCGGCAAAATACGGCGCCTTTAATGCGAATATTTCAAAAAATGGAAAGTCGATGTTATTCAACAATTTTCAGTTAATGGGATACGAAGTTGCAAAAACGGAGATTAAACCTAAAGCTGTTCAAGAAAATCACTTTGTATACTTCGGCAAAAGCGCTGACGAAATAGTTGGAGCGAAAAATATTTTTGTAAGCATACCTGACAGCAACTTTGCGAGCCTAAGATACAGCCGATTTTCAAACCTCTTCAATTTCCATAGCATTAGTCCGACTGTTGATGAAAACGACAGATTTGGTCTACAGCTAAAATCAAACGATCTGCTTAACAACTTTGATTTTTTTGCCGGGGCAAATTACCACAGCGATTTACGCCGAATAGAATACAACGCTGGCTTTAACCTTAAAAGCTTTTTCCCGGTTTTTAGCGCAACTTTTCGCAACAGGCCAAGGCTTGCCTATTACAACTATCAAAATTCTATTTACGAAGCTAATTGGAGGGAAAATTTTATTGATTTGAAAGCAACTGTGCCGTTAAGCATAAATGCCTACAACCACAACTACAGTTTAGTGGGCGAAATTGGAACTAGTTACACCAAAAGAAATTTTGAAGCCCGCGAAGCGCAGCTTTTTAGTAGCAACTTAAATTTTCCGATGAGTTACAAGCTCGGTTTTAGCCATAGCATTAGAACCGCAGAGCGAGATGTAGCACCACGATGGGCACAATCCTTTAGTTTTAGCTATTACAACCAACCTTTTGATACTAGGCTAAACGGCGACTTATTTGCATTCGGAAGTATTTTTTATTCCCCCGGCTTAGCGAAAAACCACTCTTTAACCGCGAGCTTTAATTACCAAAAAAGTAGCGGAAACTTGCGTTTTAACAATGAAATAAATACCGTTTACGGTTACGGGCAAATTAGGGCAAAAAGCCTTTTGAAAAATACGCTATTGCTAAACTACCGGTTTCCTTTTGCGTTTCCGGATACCGAAATTGCCTCATTGGCTTACATAAAAAATTTAAGGGGAGGATTTTTTAGCCACTATGAAAATATAGGTACCGAAACTAATTTGACAGAACCTAAAACATTTGGCTTTGAATTGCGTAGTAGTATGAACTTGTTGCGCTACCAACCTGTAGTTGATTTAGGAGCGAGGCTTGTTTTTGTAAATAAAGTCTACAATCAAAACCCAATTGTAGAGTTTATTTTTAATTATAGTTTTTAACCATTAAATTGCCTTAAACCGAACAATCTTATGAAAACAAAAACCATCATTATCATCATCCTAACTATGTTGCTTACTATTTTTCTAATGGTAAACAGCGATCCGGTTGATTTCGATTTTCTAATTGGCGCACCAGTTCCTGTTTCAAAACTGTTAGTAATCGGCATTTGTATATTGATAGGCTTTATCCTAGGCTTCTTAGTAGGAAGGCCAAGAAAAACCGTAACGAGTTATGATACTGAGATTGAAAAAGGCTTTCATAACCAGGAGAACAAATCGTCCTTAAGTGATGAGGATAGAGACTACATCAGTTAATAAGAAAAATTCGCAAATAAAAAAGCCATCTTTCATATCAGAAAGATGGCTTTTCTATATCTAATTAGACGATAATTCCTATTTGTCTATTCTCAAAAATTCGCCTGTCAAACTAAACTTTAACTCTAGGCCGTTAGATAATTGAATTTCCTGATCATTTACGTCCAATTCCCATTCGGTAATTACAGCCGTAGGGTAATTTGCTTTTGAGTATGCCAATAACGAAGCTGGGATAACGCTATCTGGTAATTGGCTGGTGCTTTTTACACTTGTTACAACACCAGCTTCAGTAAATTCCAGTTTAACGCCATTTGCTAAAACAACTTCGTATTCATTTACTAAATCATCCCTATCTTTTACAATTCTAGCAACTGCAACGCCATTAAAATGTGTGGTTAAATAAGCTTTTGCTGGCGCAGAAAGCTCGCTTTCTTGTACTACTGTTTCATCTTTATCACATCCTGTTAAAACAAACGCAAGGGCTAAAGCAAAGCTAAGTTGGATCAATACTCTTTTTAAAGTTTTCATGTGTAATTATTATATTAAAATTTATAGAATTTTGTTAACTATTTTTCCGTTTTTATCCAACACAACATCCTTCTCTAGTTTTTGTTTTTTAAGCTCAACGCGATAAAACACCTGTTTATCGACTTCAAACCAATCAACATCGTCAATGCGGTATCCTTTAAAATTATCGCTTACACTTTTGGAGACAACAACCGGTAAATTCTTTGCCGGTATATCTTTTTTCTGTTTAACAATGGAACCTTTTTTATCCAGCCAAGCTTCGCAATCTGTGGCACCAAGGTTAAAATCCGCATTATACAAATCTCCTTTTAACTCCCATTCGACTTTAGAAGCACTCGGAAAAACTTGTTTGAACGTATTAACAACAACCGATGGAACTTTATCTGCAGCAATATCTTGTGCAAAAACTAAGGTCGAAAAGAATAAGCCGGCAACAATTAACATTATCTTTTTCATGATATTTAATTTTAATTAAAAATTTATACCACAAAGAAAGTACTCAATACTGAAAAGAAACTGGAAGATTGAATTCAAAAAGCTTTTTTAAACAAAATCGTAAAATTGTGCCTGCCTGAATAGGTATAGTTAAGTTGGTAATTGTAAAGGTTGGTAATCGCTTTAACAATGGACAATCCAAGTCCAGTGCTATTTTTATTTTTGCTGTCCTTTTGAAAACGATTAAAGATGCGCTCCTCATTTAAGGGAACGGTTTTACCAGTATTGCTTATAGTCAAACTATATTTTTTTATCGTGATGATGATATTTCCACCCTCATAATTATGGATAACTGCATTTTTAAGCAAGTTTGATATTAGTATTGCAGCCAAATCCTTATTCATTGCGTAATTTAGCTCAGCCTCTTCTATTAGCTCAATTTCAACACCTTTGGCTTCAGCGTAATCGTCGTACTCGTTAATTAGCGATTTTACTAATTGTACAACCGACACAACTTCTACTGCACCGTATTGTCTATTCTCTATCTTAGAAAGTAATAGTAATGATTTGTTGAGCCTAATTAGGCGTTGTAGCGTACTCATAACCTGCCCTACCGCATCTAATTGATGATTGGTTAAGGTTTCATCTTCCGCAAGCAGTTCAAGCCTATTTAGGCTAATGGCTAGGGGAGTTTGTAACTCGTGCGATGCATTTTCTATAAACTGTTTTTGATAACGATAAGTATTAACAGAGTGCTCAGCCAATACAACTAACGAATCATTTAACTCCCTAAACTCCCGTACTTCGGTTTTGGTTGTTTTAATTCCCTCATCTTTATCTAACCTAAAGGCACGTAGGTTTCTCAATAGCTGATAAAAAGATGTCCATACTTTTCTGATGAGCAAGTTGTTAATTAATAGAACACTGCTAAGAATAGCTACGTATAGCAAAATAAGCCCATAAAGTAAACTTTCAACCAAATCGTCTTCTCCTACTGTTGAAGCCACGATTTTCATCTCGTAATATTTATCATCAATGGTAAAAACAGTAGAAAGCATTCTAAACGGCTCCATCTCTTCGTCGTTCAAAGTCCACATCAAAGTATCTCGGTAGTTATCCCTAAAGCTTAAGCCATGTTTGCCACTTATTTCCTTTATCTGGTAATTATGTTCAGAAAATCCAGAACGCTCAATAATTCCGGCATCTTTGTTTACCCGCTTAATTACCAACATCTTGTTGTTTTCAAGCCCATCGTCCAAGCTATTTTGTATTTCGCTAATCATCCTAAAATAGAATAATACTGCCCAAACACTTAGCACCAATAACAATGCTATAGACAAATACTTAAGCGTGTAATTTATCAGTTTCATAAAATGATAAGCTTGTACCCTATGCCATAAACGGCCTTAACTTCAATTTCCGCTGAATTTTCTTTTAACTTTTTGCGCAGATTTTTAATTTGAGAATAAATGAATTCAAAATCGTCTGCACCGTCTATATTGTCGCCCCAAACTTGCTCGGCCAAGGCTATTTTATTTACCAAACGATTTTTGTTCACAGCCAGGTAACTTAAAATATCAAACTCTTTTCTATTTAACGCCAACTCGACCCCAGCTATCCACACCTGTCTAAAATCCATGTCTATCCTTGTATTTGCTAACTCAATGGTATTTTTTCCGTCCAAAAATTTACGGCGTAAAACAGATTTTATCCTAGCGTTTAGCTCTGCGATATGGAAAGGCTTCACTAAATAATCGTCGGCCCCCATTTCAAGCCCTTTAATTTTATCCTCTACAGAATCTTTAGCCGATATTATTATGACATTATCTGATTTTTTTAATTGCTTTAGTTTAGCGAGTAAATCCAACCCGTTTCCATCTGGCAACATAATATCCAATAGAATACAATCATACTCGTAAGAAATCAGCTTCTGCAACGCATCTGCATAATTACCTACAGTTTCTACCACAAAAAACTCTTTTTCAAGAGACTCTTTAATCACCTCCAATAAATCGACTTCGTCTTCAACCAGCAGTAGCTTCATATCGCAAATTTGATAATAAAACTGGAAAAATACTGGATTTCATTTGGTTGCATATCGAATTTGCGTTGCGGATTAGTATCTAACAACATAACTAGTTGATATTTCAAAAGCTATTAATCGTTATTATGACATTTATTTATTAATTTTAAGAAACCAGATAAATCATTCATGAACCGATTAGCAATAAAACCAGCTTACTTTGCGATAATATTATTGATAAGCGCAAGTACTAGCTTCGCCCAAACTCTTCTCAAAAAAACCGATGTAAGCATAAACTTTAACAAACCAGTTGGCGAAATGTACCCCATGTGGGCTTGGTTTGGCTACGACGAGCCAAACTACACATACATGAAAGATGGCAAAAAGCTGTTAACAGAATTGGCTGCACTATCTCCTACCCCTGTATTTGTTAGAGCGCATAGCCTACTTGTTACCGGAGATGGGACCGCCGCTTTAAAATGGGGAAGCACAAATGCCTATACCGAAGATGCCAGCGGAAAACCCATTTACGATTGGAAAATTATCGATAGTATTTTTGACACCTACGTTAAACGGGGAATGAAACCGCTTGCGCAAATAGGTTTTATGCCACAAGCGCTAAGTACGCATCCAGAACCATATAGACATTATTGGAAACCTGGCGATCCTTACGGTGATATTATGACGGGATGGGCCTATCCACCTAAAGACTATGATAAGTGGAGAGAGTTGGTTTACCAATGGGTAAAACATAGTGTAGAAAGATACGGTAAGGAAGAGGTTGAAAGCTGGTACTGGGAAGTTTGGAACGAACCTAACTATTACTGGAAAGGCACAATGGAAGAGTTTTTTAAAACCTACGACTATGCAGCGGATGGTGTAAAACGTGCTCTTCCTACCGCAAAAATCGGCGGACTAGATATTGCAAGCACTAGAAGTGAAGGTGCGCAAAAATGGATGCATGCTTTTATAAAACACTGTATAAATGGTAAAAACGAGGCAACCGGTAAAACTGGTGCTCCCTTAGATGCATTTCTTTTTCATGCCAAAGGCGAACCACAATTGGTAAAAGGAGTTGTTAGAATGAATATGGGCCCACAGTTAAGAGATATTTCAATGGGATTTAAGATTGCAGCATCTTACCCGGAAACCAAAAACCTTCCTCTTATTATTGGCGAAAGCGATCCAGAAGGATGTGCAGCTTGTGGAATGGCTACCAATCCGCAAAATGCTTACCGCAACGGCACCATGTACAGCAGCTACACCGCAGCATCATTTGCTCGCAAATATTTACTGGCGGATAAATATGATGTTAATTTCTTAGGCGCAGTTTCTTGGTCGTTCGAGTTTGAAAACCAACCTTGGTTTTATGGTTTTAGAGATTTAGCCACCAATGGCGTTAACAAACCTGTGCTAAATGTTTTTAGAATGTTTGGCAAAATGAGTGGTAAACGAGTAGAGGTGCAGAGCGATAGAATGGTACCATTGGACGAAATAGTGGCAAAAAGCGTACAAGGAGAAAAATCTGAGATTGGTGCATTGGCTTCGATAGATAAAAAAACAGCGGGCGTAATGGTTTGGAACTATCATGATTTAGATGTAGCTGGCGCTGCAGAACCTGTTCAAGTTACGTTAGAGGGCATTCCTGCTAAAAAAGTAACCTTTACACATTATACTATCGATAGCGAGCACAGCAATTCTTACGAAGTTTGGAAGAAAATGGGTTCGCCACAAAACCCAACTGCCACGCAAATTTCAACTTTAGAAAAAGCTGGTCAGCTAGAAACAGTTGGAAAACCTAAAAAACTAGACGTAAAAAATGGAGAGTTGAAAATAGATATCGCTTTGCAAAGACAAGCGGTTTCGCTAATTAAATTAGATTGGTAGTTAAGGGAATTTTATTTCACATACCTTTCGATGAACGATTTTCTGGTAATCATATGCAAATACGCATAAGGACCAGAAAGTTGTTCTCTTTGTTTCAATTGATAAAGAAAATGGCCTCCTAAATCAATTATTAGCGGACATTTTGCCTCGTACCAAACTTTGTGCGGAAAACGCCAGCAAAATGAATAGTAATACGATGTTAAGGGAATATCTCTTAAAGATGGGTGATGAAAAGTTAGGACCTTCGGTTTTTGCACATTCGCAATAACATCTTCCTTTTTAACCATGGTAAGGTTGGCTTTATGGCAAAACTCAAACATCGAAAGCCTTGCATCATCTACATCGGGCAAATGTTTAAGTATTTTAAAGCCTTTAAATTTTTTACCATTTATTACCCAAACCAAATTTGGATAAAAACGCTCCCTGCTTTGCAGCTCGGTTAAACTAATCGGCGAATTCTGAAATTCTATGGTTGTGCCACAAGGTGTATGCACGTCTGCTCGGTGATACTCGCCCTGTAGTTTGTTTAAGAAAGTTATCTCCCTAAAACCTACCGGAAACGCCTTTTTCCAATCGCTATGCCAAGGCGTCTCTCCTTTGTAATACGCTGGTATAGCTACATCTATATCGGGTAGGTTTAATTCCATAGATTTTTGTAGGTGCAAAATTAAAATTGTTTAAACATTAAATTCATAGAAAATATCAACATTTTGTACGATTACCCTTTGGCAAAGGTGCTAGATAAACCCTCCTTCAGAAATATCCAACTTATTTAATAGCGGAAAAATTACAGCTAGCAACATCAGTTAATGCTGTTACAATAATCGCCTGTAGCTGATTCACAATTGATATATAATTTAGACAGCGTTTTGACCGGAAAATCTTCGACCTACTCCTTCTTAAAGCAAAAAGCAGGTAAAAACCTGCTTCTTCGATTATCAAATTCAAAATGTTAAACGCAATTAATTTAAATGCTAACCGTTTAAGGCAGTTTCAATGTCTTTTAAGATATCGTCTATATGTTCTAAACCGATAGATAAACGAATAGAACCTTGTTCAATGCCAACTATGTTACGTTCTTGTTCGGTAAGTTTACTGTGCGTACTTGTTGCCGGATGAGTAGCTATGGAACGTGTATCGGCCAAATTTGCGGAAATAGAAAACATCTTTAAACCATCCATAAAATTTCTTGCACCTTCAATACCACCTTCAACAACAATAGTTACTATACCGCCGCCTTGCTTCATTTGTTTTTTAGCTATTTCGTACTGCGGATGTGATTTTAAGAATGGGTACTTAACCAACTTGATTTTCGGGTGTTTTTCCAGGTATTCAGCAACTTTTAAAGCGTTTTCGCAATGGCGATCCATTCTTACAGCTAAAGTTTCTAAACTTTTAGATAGAACCCAGGCGTTAAAAGGTGATAAAGATGGTCCGCTATGGCGAGCAAAGTTCATCACTTCAGTAATCAAATCCTTTCTTCCTAAAATAATACCGCCTAATACACGACCTTGACCATCAATATATTTGGTGGCCGAATGGATAGAAATATGAGCACCCAACTTAATAGGCTGTTGTAAATAAGGAGTAGCAAAACAGTTATCCACCACTAATAAAACTTGATGTTTTTTAGCCAAATTGCCTAAAAATTCCAAGTCAATAATATCTATCCCTGGATTTGATGGCGTTTCTACAAAGATGATTTTAGTGTTCGGTTTAATTAAGCCTTCCCAATCTTGCGGTTTATCTAAATCAGCATAATCAAACGTTACACCCCATTTAGAAAAAACATTAGTTAGCAGTTGGTGTGTAGAACCAAAAACCGAGCGACTTGACACCACATGGTCGCCACTTTTTAGAAATGCGCCAAACGTAGTAAAAATCGACGCCATACCAGTTGCCGTTGCAAAGCCATCCTCAGCACCTTCTAGCAAACACATTTTCTCAATAAATTCAGATGTGTTTGGATTAGAATAACGGCTATAAACGTTTCCTTCTTTTTCGTTAGCAAAAAGGGCACGCATTTCTTCCGCATCATCAAACTTATAACTTGAGGTAAGGTAAATTGGCGACGAATGTTCTTTATGGCTACTTCTTTCGGTTTGTGTACGTATGGCTATGGTTTCGAATTTGTTGGACATTTTGAATGTTTTAAATTTTAGGTTGTAAGTTATAAGTTATTAATAAACGTGGCTACGTAAAACTTAAAACGTATTACTTATTACCATTTATAGTATATGTAAAGTTAATTTTCGCAGAGCGACCAAGAATGTTGGCTACTGAGCAATATTTATCGAAAGTTAAAGCTAAAGCCCGTTCTACTTTCTGTTCATTTAGATTTCCTGACAAGGTAAACTGTATATTAATCTCATCAAAGATTGCTGGCTCTTCATTTACTCTAGAAGCATTAATATTGATTTTGATATCATCTAACTCTTCTTTTTGTTTGGTTAGGATATTAACCATATCTATACCGCTACAGCCACCTAAGCCAACCAACAAAGTTTCCATAGGCCTAAAGCCTTTGCCCTCGCCACCTATGGCAGGATTAGCATCTAACTCAACTGTAAAACCGCCTTCATTAGTTGCTTCAAAATTAAATTTCCCGCTCTTGCGAATAAGGTTGATTTGCATAATTCTTTTTTTTAACACCAAGGCACGGAGAACACGAAGATTAAATTACTTGGTGTACTTTGTGTCATTGCGGTTGATAACTTATTTAAACATCGTAAAAAACAAAATTGTCTTTTTCCAGTTCCGGCAGCGCAACCTGTCTTTCAAAAATTCCAAAAACCGACGAGCCGCTACCACTCATTAATGCAAATGTAGCACCTGCACTGTAAAGCTGCGTTTTTATTGCGTCAATTTCTGGATATTTTTTAAAAACCGAGCTTTCAAAATCGTTTTTCAAATTTAATTTCCAATCAGACACAGGCAATTTGATGGAATCTCGAAGATCATTTTTAGGCATAGCCACGGTTACGTTTGCGTAAGCCTCAGCTGTAGACACATGGATAGTTGGCTTTACAAGTACTATAAAATAGGCTGATAAGTCTACTTCAATTGCTTCAAACTCGTCGCCTTTGGCAAATGCGTATGCAGGCATGTTTTCTATAAAAAAAGCGCAATCGGCACCTAATAGCCTAGCGTAGTTCTGCATTTGTTCGACTGAAAGCCCTAACGTAAATTTATCGTTTACCAGTTTAATTAGAAACGCTGCATCTGCAGAACCACCACCCAAGCCAGCTCCTACCGGGATATTTTTAAGCAGTACAATTTGCTGATTTGGCAAATCAAAATCCGCCTGCAAAGCTTTAAACGCCTTTAAACAAATATTATCCTCAGCGGTGCCTGGTATTTCTATGCCCTTAATTAACATCGAAGTTTCTTCAGCATCCACCAACTCTACTACGTCTTTTAGCTTTATTGGGTAAAAAACAGTTTGTAGGTTATGGTAGCCATCAGCACGTTTTTCGGTTAGATAGAGCCCTAGATTTATTTTGGCGTTTGCGAATGCTAACATTTTGATTTTAGATTTTAGAATGACGATTTACGAGTTATGAGTTGAGGCTTATCAGCCAAAGGATTCGACTTTGCAAATTAAGCAACTTTTCACCTTCAACTGTCCACTTTAAACTTTATAGGTATAATGCCCGATAATTTTCCAAGCGAAAAGCACATCTTCCATTACTTGCCCGGCGCCAATGTTATGCACAATCAGGTAGCGTTTGCCATCGGAAGATTTTTTGTTAACCACCAAACCTATATGAGAAATATTTCCGCTCAAATTCCAACAAACGATATCGCCAGGTTTGTATTGGTTCGCTTCTTTCGTCGTTGGTTTTACCGTTCCTTTGCGTTTAAAGAATACCATCAGATTGTAAACCCTTCTATGGTCTATATTTTTATCGGTAGTTTTACGTCCCCAATCTTTAGGATATAGCTTAAAATTAGGATTCATATCCTCGTGTACATCCTTCTGCAAATCTACTTTAAAAGCATTTCTATATGCTCTTATCACTACATCCGTACAAACACCTTTATTAGCCGGCACATCGCCATTTGGGTAAGGCATAGAAAAATAAGCGGGATCATAAGTTACTTGATCTTTTGTTAGTGCAAGAGCAGCATCAGACAGTTTAAGTGCGTTAGGCGATTGCGCTAAAGTGTTCAGAGCCAAAAAAAGAACGATACAAAAGCAAAATATTTTCTTAGTCATAGAGATGGTATACTGGGTCTCAAATCTACTTTAATTTTTATAAATGTAAAAAATCCACTATGTGGAAAAAGCAAAACCTTAAAATTTTAGTCTATCCTTATCAAACCTAAAATCATTTATTATATTGTAATCGTTTTTAAAACCCTAACCAAAAATCCCTAAATGAAACGAAGAAATTTTATACAATCTAGCTCTGTTCTATTAGCTAGCACCAGTTTAGGTTCCATTATACCTTTAAACCTATTTGCCTCGAACAATGTAGCTGATAAAATCCGCTTTGCGGTTATTGGTATAAACGGCATGGGATGGTCTAACTTAAATGCTTTATTGAAAGATTCTAGAGCCCAATGCGTAGCACTTTGCGATGTAGATAAAAACGTGCTGACCAGAAGAGCTGCAGAATTAGCCAAGAGAAATATAAATGTTGCTACCGCTACAGATTACAAAAAACTATTAGAAGACAAGCGGATTGATGCAATTGTAATAGGTACGCCAGATCATTGGCATTGCAAAATGATGGTTGACGCCCTTGCTGCTGGTAAAGATGTTTATGTGGAGAAACCAGTTGGCAACTCTATTGAAGAATGCAATATTATGCTTGCCGCACAAAAAAAATACAACAAAGTTGTACAGGTTGGTCAATGGCAACGTAGCCAAAAACACTTTGCAGACGCGATGGCATATGTTCACTCGGGCAAATTGGGCAATGTGCGCTTGGTAAAGGCTTGGGCCTACCAAGGTTGGATGAAAGCCATACCAGTATTGCCAGATTCTTTAGTTCCAGAAGGAGTTGATTACGATTCGTGGCTTGGTCCCGCTAAAAAAGCGCCTTTCAACCAAAATCGCTTTCACTTTAATTTTAGATGGTTTTGGGATTACGCCGGTGGCTTAATGACAGATTGGGGCGTGCATATGATAGACTTTGGGTTATTGGGTATGAAAGCCGAAAACCCCATTAGCATTGTAGCCTCTGGCGGAAAATTTGCTAATCCAAATGATGCCTCTGAAACTCCAGATACCTTAACTACAGTATTTCAGTTTAAAGATTTTAACCTGCAATGGGAGCACGCAACTGGAATAGATGGAGGGCCGTACAACAGAAATCATGGCGTTGCTTTTATTGGAAACAATGGAACGCTGGTATTAAATAGACAAGGATGGGAAGTAATACCAGAAAAAGCAGATGGAAAAGATAAAATTGAACGTATTGAACTTCAAAAATCTGTAGATGATGGCTTGGTAAAACATACCAGTAATTTTTTAGATGTTATTCAGTCTAGAAAAATGGAAAATTTAAATGCACCAATTGAAGCGGGCGCTCATATTGCCAACATCTGCCAAATGGGAAACATTGCTTACAAGGTTGGTAAAAAAATATATTGGGATGCAGAAAAAAACAAGTTTACGGACAGTGAATCTAATAAATACCTAAGTGCAAAATACCACAATGGTTATAAGATGCCTACCATTTAGATTCTAATTGTCTTATTCCACTTTCCTATTCGTCATTCCTTAGTTAAGAAAATAGACAATGTGGAAAAAGCAATCCGGTAAAGACTATTTTAATTTTTAGTTTTGTATTAAACAATTTAAAAGTCTCGATTTATCGGGATTAGAGGTTATGAAACAATACTTAGATTTAATGCAACATGTGCTGGATAACGGCACGCAAAAGCACGATAGAACAGGCACGGGTACAATCAGTGTTTTCGGTTACCAGATGCGTTTTAATTTGGCAGAGGGCTTTCCGATGGTTACGACAAAAAAGTTGCACCTAAAATCTATTATTCACGAGCTTATTTGGTTTTTAAGTGGTGATACAAATATCAAATACCTAAAAGAAAACGGAGTAAGAATATGGGATGAATGGGCAGATGAAGAAGGTTACCTCGGCCCTGTTTACGGCTCTCAATGGCGCTCGTGGCCAAAACCTGATGGTGAAAAAATTGACCAGATTACCCAAATTATAAACACTATAAAAAACAATCCAGATTCGAGAAGAATCATTGTTTCTGCTTGGAATGTCGCTGATATCGAGCACATGGCTTTACCTCCTTGCCATGCGTTTTTTCAGTTTTACGTAGCCGATGGTAAATTAAGTTGCCAATTGTACCAACGCAGTGCGGATATATTTTTAGGCGTACCTTTTAATATTGCTTCCTATGCTTTGCTTACCATGATGGTGGCACAGGTTTGCGGTTTAGCGTACGGCGATTTCGTACATACTTTAGGCGATGCACATTTATACAACAACCATATTGAGCAAGCCAACTTACAATTAAGCAGAGCACCAAAAGCTTTGCCAGAGATGAAAATCAATCCTGATGTAAAAGACATTTTCGATTTTAAATTTGAAGATTTTACATTAGAAAACTACGATCCACATCCACATATTAAGGGCGTGGTGGCGGTATAATTTACATCGTTAATTGGTTCATTCGTTTAATTAGTTGTCAACGAGCTAAAAGTTAAGTAAACCATAGTTTAAATTATTTCGTCATTGCGAGATAAGAAGCAATCTATTTAGTAAATCATCATTATGATTGCTTCGTATCTCACAATGATGCCAGCCTGAAAAATTCATAAATGAACATATCTATAGTAGTAGCCATTTCCCAAAACAACGCCATTGGCAAAAACAACCAATTACTTTGGCATTTGCCAGCCGATTTAAAACATTTTAAAAAGATAACTTCCGGCAACTGCATTATTATGGGTCGTAAAACATACGATTCTATCGGACGACCATTACCTAACAGGCGAAATGTAGTGATTACCAGAAATACAGCTTTAAAAATCGAAGATGTTGAAGTAGTAACCAGTTTAGAGGATGCGATTTCGCTCTGCGAAAATGAAAAAGAAATATTCATCATCGGCGGTGCGGAAATCTATAAAGAAGCCTTGGCTTTAACCGACACTATCTATCTTACAACAGTGCACCAACACTACGATGCCGACGCATTTTTCCCAGAAATTAAAAGCGAAGATTGGTTAGAAATAGATTCTGAAAGCCATAAAGCCGACGAAAAAAACAAAGTGGACTATACTTTTAGTACCCTGAAACGCAGATAACTCCGTTGCTATAATAAAAATACAATAAGCCGACTTATTATTTAAAAAAATAATTAGATTTGCCGACTTGTTGAAAAACAGCCAATAGAAAGAAAATTATTACATAACAAAAAATGCAAGGTAAAGGTTTTATCAAATTTGTGGCAATACTACTCGGTATTGTCTGTCTGTATTCGCTATCGTTTAATTTAGTTGCATACAATGTAGAAAAGAAAGCCAAGGCGTTTGCCAACGGCGATGTGGTTAAAGAAAAAGCATATCTAGATTCTGTTGCTACCGAACCAGTTTATCCAGTTTTCGGATTAACTTATCAACAAGTTAAAGCTCAAGAAATTAAATTGGGTCTCGACTTAAAAGGTGGTATGAACGTTACGATGGAGATTTCTTTAGGCGAACTAATTAAATCTCTAGGTGGTAATACAAGCGATGCAAACTTTAACCAAGCATTAGCAAACGCACAAGCGGCAAATGCGGCTGGCGGTAAAGATTTTATCGGAACTTTTGTAAGCGAGTACGAAAAACTTGCTCCAAACGGAAAGTTAGCAGATTTCTTCGCAAACCAAGATAACTCAAGCTTGTTAAAATCTACTGCTTCTAACTCAGAAGTAAGAAGTTATTTAACTAAAGAAGGTAATAGCGCTATCGATCGTTCATTTACTATTTTACGTAGCCGTATTGATGGTTTCGGTGTGGTAAGTCCGAATATGCAAAAACAAGAAGGTTCTAACAGAATCTTTATTGAGATGCCGGGTGTACAAGATAAAGAACGTGTACGTAAATTATTACAAGGTTCTGCCGAGTTACAATTTTGGCAAGTTTACCAAAACCAAGAGGTTGTAGGCATTTTAGAAAACATTAACAAGGTTTTAGCTGCAAACGTAAAAGACACGGCTAAAGTTGTAGCTCCTGCTACGCCTGTTGCTGCAGATACTACAAAAGCTACTGGCGGCAAATTAGCCAACTTAAATAAAAACACCAAAGACACTTCTACTACTGCAAAAGCATTAGAAGCAGCAAAGTTAAATCCACTATATGCAGTATTAAGTATCCCTACTTATAAAGCAGAAAACGGTCAGCAAGCTTTAAGCCCTGGCGCTGTTGTGGGTTGGGTTGCTCAAAAAGATACTGCTAAAGTAAACGGCTTTTTCGAAAAACCAGAAGTTAAAGGTTTAATTCCGGGTACCATGAAATTTATGTGGGGATTAAAACCAATCACTGGCACTAAAATCTTCGAACTTTACGCAATTAAAGTAACCACTTTAGATGGTAAACCAGTTTTAGGTGGCGATGCAGTTGCTAACGCTGCAAACAGCTTTAACCAACAAACTAATGCTCCAGAAGTAACCATGAACATGACTTCTGAAGGTGCTGTTAAATGGAGAAAAGTTACTGCAGAAGTTGCGGGTAAAGGTGCGATTGCAATTGTTTTAGATAACACAGTTTACACCGCTCCAAACGTAAACGAAGAAATTCCTACTGGTAGATCTTCAATCTCTGGTAGTTTTACTATCGAAGACACCAAAGATTTAGCAAACATCTTAAATGCTGGTAAGTTACCTGCTCCTGCTAAAATCGTTTCTGATTATGTTGTTGGTCCATCTTTAGGTCAGCAAGCAATTGATAACGGTTTAGCATCTTTCGTAATCGCTTTCGTAGTTATTTTAGCATTTATGGCTTTCTACTACAACAAAGCTGGTTGGGTAGCAAACATTGCCTTGGTAATTAACTTATTCTTCATTTTAGGGGTGCTAGCTGCATTTGGTGCAGTGTTAACATTGCCTGGTATTGCTGGTATTATTATCACCATTGGTTTATCGGTAGATGCTAACATTCTAATATTTGAGCGTGTAAGGGAAGAACTTGCATTGGGCAAAAATACGGCAACCTCAATTAAAGAAGGTTTCAAACATGCAATGTCTTCGATCATTGACTCTAATGTAACCCTATTTATTTTAGGTGCTATTTTAGCGGTATTTGGTACTGGACCAGTTCGTGGTTTCGCGGTTACTTTATGTATCGGTGTTGTAACTTCGTTATTCGCTGCAGTATTAATCTCTCGTGTTATTTTCGACAGTTTAGTTCAGGCTAAAAAAGATATTTCTTTTGATAACAGCATTACCAGAAACGCATTTAAAAACATTGCATTCAACTTTGTTGGTCGTAGAAAGTTATATTACATCATCTCTACCGTAATTATTGTATTAGGTGCGGTTTTCTATTTCAAAAACGGTGGTTTGCACTTAGGTGTAGATTTTAAAGGTGGTAGAACTTACATTGTTAAGTTTGATAAGCCGATGAACACAGAAGAAGTTGCTAAAAAATTAGTAGACAACTTTGAAGGTGAAGAAGCTTTAGTAAAAACTGCTGGTACAGATAACTCTTTAAAAATTACTACTCCTTACCATATTAATGATACAGACAACAATGCTGATAAAGTTGTTGAAACTGCATTAAGAAAAGGTTTAGGCGAATTAGGCGCAAACTTCAGTATCGAGAGTTCGCAAAAAGTAACACCTACCATTGCTAACGACATTATTACTGATGCAATTTATGCTATCATGTTCTCGTGTTTAGTAATGTTCCTTTACATTGTTTTCCGTTTCAAAAAATGGCAGTATGGTTTGGGTGCGGTAATAGCGTTATTCCACGATGTATTGTTGGTATTATCTTTCTACACAATTTTAGATGGCGTTTTACCTTTCCCATTAGAAATTGGACAAGATTTTATCGCAGCTATTTTAACGGTAATGGGTTATACCATGACAGAAACTGTAGTTGTATTTGACCGTATTAGAGAGCGTTTAGCTGAAAAAGGCAAAGAGGATGTGTATGGCGAAGAGCGTAATACGTTAATCAACTACGCTTTAAACAGTACTTTAAGTCGTACAATTTTAACCTCGTTAACCGTATTTTTTGTACTAATTGCCATCTTCATCTTTGGTGGCGATAGTATCCGCGGATTTATCTTTGCGTTGTTAATCGGTCGTATTATTGGTACATACTCATCATTGTGTATCTCTACTCCTATCGTAATCGATTTATCTAAAAACGAAGTGAAAAAAGAAGCTTAATCAATTTGCTTCCACAAAATACAAGGCCTCGAGAAATCGGGGCCTTTTTTGTGAGTTAGTTTTTTATGTAAAACATAATTAGGCTTTGAAAAACATCTGCTAAACATTGGTTAGTTTTAGATTTTAAACAAAAGCCTCTTGTTTGCTTTTCAAATGCAATCGTTAAACTGGCCATTCTAAAATTTGACTCTTCTTAAACCAGATTAATAACTACAAGTACCTTAACTTACTATATTTGCTAAACCAAATACCTGGTTTTATAGTTTATTTATTATGAATAGTGAAAAACAAAAAATAGTTATAGTTGGTGGAGGTTTTGGTGGAATAGAATTAGCTAAAAAACTTAAAAATAAAAACGTAGAGATAACCATACTCGACAAACATAATTATCACACTTTTCAGCCTTTATTGTATCAAGTTGCAACGGGAGGATTAGAGGCAGATTCAATTGCATTTCCGATTAGAAAGATATTTAAAGGGCAAAAAAACCTCACTTTTAGAGTAACGGAGGTAAAACAGGTTTTGCCAGCTGAAAATAAAATTCTAACTACAATTGGCGATATTCAGTATGACCACCTGGTTATTGCAACTGGGTCTACAAGTAATTTTTTCGGTCAAACGGAAATTGCAGATAATGCAATGCCGATGAAATCTATACCTGAAGCACTGAATTTACGCAGTTTGATTCTACAAAATTTGGAACAATCTCTTATTGTCGACGATAAAACTGAGGAAGCTGCGCTACTAAACTTTGTAGTAGTTGGTGGTGGACCAACAGGTGTAGAAACTGCAGGTGCTTTAGCAGAGCTTAAAAAGCACGTTTTAAAGAACGATTACGCAGAGCTGGATATTAACAAAGTGAATATCTATTTAATTGAAGGATCGCCGGAGCTGTTGGGCGCTATGTCTTTACAAGCGCAAGAAAAATCTAAAAGCTTTTTAGAAGAATTAGGCGTTACCGTTTTAACCGAAGCAAGAGTTAAAAGTTACGATGGCAAAGCAATTACACTTCTAGATGGCAAAGTCATTCCCTCTTCTACTGTAATTTGGAGTGCAGGTGTAAAAGGTGTTATTTTGGAAGGCTTAAATCCGGAAGCGGTTGTTAGAGGAAATAGACTAAAAGTTGATAATATCAATAGGATTGACGGTCATAATAACATTTATGCCGTAGGCGATGTTGCCGCGATGATAACTGAAGAAACACCGAACGGCCATCCCGGAGTTGCGCCAGCTGCTATACAGCAAGGTAAACTCTTAGCCAAAAATTTATTAAATATAATTGAGGGCAAACCTACCGAAGCATTTAAGTATTTTGATAAAGGTGCAATGGCAACTGTAGGTAGGAACCGTGCGGTAGTAGATATTGGTAAAATCCGTTTCCAAGGCATATTTGCCTGGTTTACTTGGATGTTTGTACACTTGATGACTTTGGTTGGTTTTAGAAATAAGCTGGTTGTGTTTGTAAATTGGGTTTGGAGCTATTTTAGTTACGACAGAGGGACTAGATTAATCATAAGACCGTTTATTAAGGGCGAAAAATGGAAAGCGATTAATAATATTAAGTCGGAAAACTCCGGAGACGGCAAGTTGGAAAGCCCGAAAGTAGAAACAACCGTTTCTTGACAAACCCTATCTTGTGGATACACAGTCTAAATTACTAACATCGAACTACTAAATACTAACCGCAAATGAAACTCATCGAATGTCCACGTGATGCCATGCAAGGTTTACACGATTTTATTCCGACAGACTTAAAAGCGCAATATATTAACCAGCTTTTGAAAGTAGGCTTCGATACCTTGGATTTTGGTAGCTTCGTTTCGCCAAAGGCTATTCCGCAATTGCGAGATACCACAGCGGTATTAGCACAATTAGATTTAAGCGTTACGAAGACTAAATTACTGGCAATTGTAGCAAACCTAAGAGGTGTAGAAGATGCAGTTAACCACAGCGAAATAAGTTATTTAGGTTTTCCTTTTTCAATTTCTGAAACTTTCCAGCAACGAAATACAAATTCAAGTATCGCACAATCGCTAGGTACTGTAGAAGAAATGCTAAACCTTTGCGACAAAAATAGTAAAACCGCAGTAGTTTACCTTTCTATGGGTTTTGGTAATCCGTATGGCGATGAATGGAATACCGAAATTGTGGCACATTGGGCAGATGAATTGGTAAAACGTGGTGTTAAAATACTTTCACTTGCTGATACTACGGGTGTTTCTACACCTGAAAAAATTGAAACCCTCCTGCCCTTTTTGATTAACAATTTTCAACATACCGAAGTTGGCATCCATTTGCACAGTACGCCAAATACGCGATTTGAGAAAATCGATGCTGCCTATAATGCTGGCTGTAAACGTTTTGACAGCGCTCTAAAAGGTTTCGGAGGTTGCCCAATGGCTTCGGACGATTTAACCGGAAATATGGCTACCGAAGATTTGATTGGGTATCTAGAAAGTAAAGGTGAAGTCCTTAACTTAAATATGGAATATTGGAATGAAGCGATTATACTATCTTCAAAGGTGTTTCATTAAATTTTAGTTAACTTCAAAATCAAACTTTGATTAAAATACCTATCTACGTGGCCTACATATCAAAATGAATAGTTTCTACGAAGTAAAAAACTTAAATCGCTTGAGATTGCCTGCCAATGGAAGGCAGGCTTCGCAGACCTCTGTAGATTAAATTTGTTTTACCATTTTAAAATGTTGGATACCAGCTTCTTCAAACTGCTCGCCTTCTGCTACAAAACCAAATTTAGCATACAAGCTCATAGCATCTAGTTGCGCATTAAGGTAAACATAACTCGCATCTGTTGGTAAATCTGCTAAAACGGTAGCAATCATGGCCCTGCCAACGCCGGTTCCTCTAAACTCTTTTAAAACAGCAAATCGTTCTAGTTTATAGCCTTTATCCGTTTTACGCCACCTACATGCGCCACAAGGCTTATGGTCTGAAAGTGCCAAAAAATGAGTAGAAACATCTTCGTTTTCCCATTCGAGTTCTGGTGGACAGTTTTGCTCATCAACAAATACGATTTTACGAATAGCGAAAACTTTATCTAACTCTTCTTTTGTGGTTGCTTTTTGAACGTGTAGTGTATCCATGTTAGTTATCTTTTTGAGTGCTCTTAATTTCTTCTGTCTTTTTCTCGTGCAATTCTTCTGCCGCGTCTATAGAGTGCGAACAGTGAATATCGCTTTCTTGTTTTGCAAGTACAGCTAATTTAGTATAAAATTTACGCAATTGATCAAGTTCGGCCTCACTTAATTCCTCAATATCAACCATTCTGTTACTGGCTAAGGTATTTGCCGCAATAAGCTCGTTTAATTTAAGCTGTATGGCCTTACTGTCTTTATTTTGAGATTTCTGTATCAGGAAAACCATTAAAAAGGTGATGATGGTTGTACCGGTATTAATTACAAGTTGCCAAGTTTGGGAATAGTTAAACAATGGTCCGGAAACGGCCCATAAAAATACGATTAAAACCGCCGCTATAAATGCGGGCGAACTACCAGTAAAGGTGGTAGCAATGTTTGCAAACCTTTCGAATAAACCTGTTTTTTTAGCGTTGTTTTCCATAAGTCTAAAATACTATTATAATACTGAAAGTATATATGTAAACATTCAATTTTATAATGTACTTGGCAACTATTTGTATTTTATGATCTTCTGTAGCTACCGCGGGTTATAGTTATGCCTATAGCCGAAAAAGTAGAAAAAACCGAAGCGAAAGCGTAGCTCATTTATACAATTGAAAAAAAATAAGCTTACTATAAATAAAAGCCACGACTGTGCCTGGTGCTTTAACGATTTCTGCCTAAGCTAATGATTACTAATCGCACCAGCAAACGTCGTTTTTTGTAGAACGGAAAGACGAATGCTAGGGATTGAGATGCTGTACAACAAGGCCGCAAATTGCATAAAACAGAAATACTAATTATGATATCAAATGGAGTTGGCTATTACGGTTTTGTGAACAAACTTTCATGCTAAACCCGGTGGTAGCGATATCCCCCCGATTTTTCATCGGGGATAAAGCGGACGACGGGACTGCAAGCCTCCAAGCATTACTGAAACGTACTTTTCAAAACTATAAAAATTAAAAACCAAAAAGCTTAGACAATAAAAAAGCGCCTCGATATTAACCGAGACGCTTCTATTTTTATTTAGCTTACACTACAATTTGTCGTTAGCGTTAATGCAATTCAAATCTTCGAAAGCAGCGGTTAAGCGTTTAACAAACTCTTCTTCGCCTTTACGTAACCAAACACGTGGATCGTAGAATTTCTTGTTAGGCTTATCTTCGCCATCTGGGTTACCAATCTGACCTTGCAAATAAGCTTCGTTAGTTTTGTAGAAATCTAAAATACCTTGCCAAAATGCCCATTGCATATCTGTATCAATGTTCATTTTAATTGCACCGTAAGAAATAGCTTCTCTAATTTCTTCCTGAGAAGAACCAGAACCACCATGGAATACGAAGTTAATTGGCTTTTCTGCAGTTAAATTAAATTTCTCTTTGATAAAATCTTGTGAGTTTTTTAAAATTACTGGTTGTAATTTAACGTTACCTGGCTTGTAAACACCGTGTACGTTACCAAAAGCAGCAGCAACAGTAAATCTGTCGCTCACTTTGCTCAACTCCTCGTAAGCATAAGCTACTTCGCTAGGTTGTGTATATAATTTAGAGCTATCAACATCGCTGTTATCAACACCATCTTCTTCGCCACCTGTAACACCTAATTCAATTTCAATTGTCATACCCATTTTGCTCATACGCTCAAAGTATTTAGCAGAAATTTCCATGTTTTTTTCAATAGATTCTTCAGAAAGATCTAACATGTGCGAAGAAAAAAGTGGTTTACCTGTTTCTGCGAAGAATTTTTCGCCATGATCTAAAAGACCATCAATCCAAGGTAACAACTTTTTAGCAGCATGGTCTGTATGCAAAACAACAGCTACACCATAGTGCTCTGCCAATAAATGAACGTGTTTTGCTGCAGAAACTGCACCTAATACGCATGCGTTTAAATTATCGTTATTTAAAGTTTTACCTGCATAAAACTGTGCACCACCGTTAGAAAGTTGAATCATTACCGGCGAGTTTACCGCCTTTGCTGTTTCCATTACTGCATTAATAGTGTTGGTACCTGTTACGTTTACCGCTGGTAATGCAAATTGATGTTTTTTAGCCTGCTCAAATAATTCCTGAACGGCTTCTCCGTAAATTACGCCTTTATAGCCTTTTAAACTCATTATTATTATGTTTTGTATCCGTCGAAGTTATAAAAAATATTGTAGTTTTCAGTATCAAAACCAGAGTTTCGCATTTGAACCGATAATTGTAACTGTAAACTGACAAGTCTAAAAAAAAAATCGTTTCTTTGTACTCGCATTTTTAAAACGTAACATGAGTTGGTTTAAGAGAGAAAAAAAGGGTATTAGTACAACTACCGAAGAAAAGAAAGAAGCACCAGATGGTTTGTGGAATAAGTGCCCAAATTGCAAAAAAGCACTCCATAGCGCAGATTTAACAGAAAACAAATATGTTTGCCAATACTGCGACTACCATTTAAGAATTGGTTCTAAAGAATATTTTCAAGTTCTTTTTGATAATAACGAGTTTACAGAACTTTTCGCTAACCTAACCTCGGGCGATCCGCTGAACTTTAACGACAACAAACCATACACCGAGCGCATTGTAGAAAGCCAAAACAAAACAGGCTTAAAAGACGCCATTAGAGCTGCACACGGAAAGGTTGACGGGCAGGATTTAATGGTTGCTTGTATGGATTTTGCCTTCATCGGCGGTTCTATGGGTTCGGTAGTGGGCGAAAAAATTGCTCGTTCTATCGATTATAGCTTAAAACATAAAGTTCCGTTTTTGATGATTTCTAAATCGGGCGGTGCAAGAATGATGGAAGCTGCATTTTCGTTAATGCAAATGGCCAAAACATCGGCAAAGTTGGCCTTGTTGGCCCAAGCTAAAATCCCATACATATCGTTATTAACCGATCCTACTACAGGTGGTGTAACGGCTTCTTACGCTATGTTGGGCGATATAAATATTGCAGAACCAGGTGCTTTAATCGGCTTTGCTGGTCCTCGTGTAATTAAAGAAACCATTAAAAAAGATTTGCCTAAAGGTTTCCAAACTTCTGAGTTTGTTTTAGAACACGGCTTTTTAGATTTTATTGTCGACAGAAGACAAATGAAAGCGAAGTTGGCAACTTTCTTAAAAATGATGAAAAACTAAATTGGTTGTTTAGTTGATTTGGTTTTTGGTTGCTTAGACTTTGTTACTTATTTTACAAATGTTCAGCAAAGCGAATCCCAATATATCGATAAACCAATAATACTAATCATATTTGAAAAGCAGGGCTTGAAATTCTTAGGAAGGTCAGTCCTGCTTTTTGCTTTACTCTCCCGATGTAAAATCGGGATTCGTGCTCGCTCCAATCAGGTTTATTTTGCAATTACTGTGCAAATAGCTTTAGTTGTAAAACGTTTAGGTTCACATGCAAAACATTAAAATCTATAAGATTTAATGTAACTTCATTTCTACGGGTTTAAAAAATTAAACAGATACTTCAGTGTAACCTAAACCATTGTTTTACAATCTAAATACCAAACCTAAAGCTAAACGACAATGAAAAAACTACTACTCTTCTTCTTTTGCATTACGGCTTCTATTTACGCAAAAGCCCAAAAACCAAATCCAGATTATGATGCCCAATTAGCCAAAAAATACGAAGCAGATGATTACGGGATGAAAAAATATGTTTTAGTAATGCTTAAAACGGGTAGCAATACCACAGCCACCAAAGCAGAAAATGATACCGCTTTTGCCGGGCACATGGCCAATATGGGTAAACTGGTAAAGGAGAACAAACTTATTGTTGCTGGTCCGTTGGGCAAAAACGACAAGAACTACCGAGGTATTTTTATCCTTAATGTTAAAACCATTGATGAGGCCAAACAGATCTTAGCTACAGACCCAGCAGTTAAAGCAAATCTGTTGGATGCCGATTTGTTTGAATGGTATGGCTCCGCCGCCTTGGCAGCATATCTTGGTGCAAGTGAAAAGGTAGGTAAGTTTAAGTTTTAACCTAATTCACGTAGTTGACTGATATTTCTCTAGGATTTAGAGATAATATTCCGTTGGGTTTAATAACATTTTTTTCAGGAATAAACGATTTTAAACGTTTATATTCGGGTATAAACGGATAAGTTGCACCAATCCGCGAGTTAGCAGCAACCGTAACCGACGTACCCATGGACAAAGAAACAGCGAATTATATCAGAAATTATTTCAGTAACTTAATGACTGACGATGAGAAGTTGACTTTGAAATATCATATGTACACTTATAAAACTGAAGGCAATCCCAAAATGAGAAAAATCATGGTTGAGAGAGGTTGGATTAGTGAACAACCTAACATAAAAGAATATCTCAAAGACGGTTATGAAGAATTTGAATTAAGTGTTGCTAAACGAATAATGAAAGAAGCTCCTGAAAAAGTATTTTTAAATAATTGTCCAAAATGTAACAAACTCGCAAGAACACCTTATGCAAGACAATGCAGACATTGTGGAAATAATTGGCACGACTTAACTGTTGCTCAGTTTAAACTTGAAAATTCGTTTCAAATAACTGACAGACAATTTTTTCTAATTGGACAAGTAATAAATGGAGAAATTAAACAGGGACAATTTATGGACTTAACAATGTTGGGATTGAACAAAAAACCAAAAATTGAAGCAATTGAATTTGTTCTTAAAAAGCAAGATGGAAAATCATGGGAAGATATTGGACTTGGGACAAACGAACTAACAGAAGAAGAAAAAGAGTATATTAAAAGTAACGGTTCATTTGGGACACCATTTGACATAATAAACGAACGATGAAAACGGCAGCTGCTAACAAGGGTTTTGCAATAGTGGGGCGAAACTGCAAAGTTCAAGGGTAGTTCTTCGGTTCAACTTTTGTGCAAAATTGAAGATTTATCCTTCGATTGCCCCACCATCGCAAAGCCCCGAAACGTTGGTGGCAAGCGTAAAACGACACCCTTTAAATTTTCAATTATGCCAGACAAAAGCGAAAAAGAAAGACGAAAACAAATAATGGACGACCTTAAAAAAAAGTCTGACCAAGAATTTGAAAGTAACCTTCCAATGGACAGGCAAACTTTTCAAAATTTATTTGATTATTTAGACAATAAACTAACAGACAAAAATTGTGACGACACCAATAGTTTGACAAAGGCTTTTTTGACGCAATCAAAAATTCTAAACGTAGATGAAGTTTTAGAGTGGCTATCTGAACACGGTGGATATTGCGACTGTGGAATTTTGGCAAACGTTGAAGAACAATTTGAGTAGTATGGAACCATTTGAAAAAATACTTTCAAAATATGAATTTGTCAAACGAACTGACAAACCAAAGACAGCTTTTGAAGATGTTGAAAAAATAATAAACTTCAAACTACCTGACGATTACAAAGCTTTTGCTTTAAATTATTTAGAATTTGAAGATTTCATCGGAGCAGAAAATGTAAGACTTTGGGACTTTGACGAAATAATAGAAATTAATAATGACTATCAAATTTTTAAATATTTACCCAAGACATTAGGAATTGGTGGAAATGGTGGTGGAGAATATATCGCAATTGAAGATTTGGGCGACAATAATTTACGAATTGTATTATCGCCTTTTATAATCGAGAAAGAAACTCATATCGAAATTGGCTCTTCATTTACGGACTTTTTACAGCGATTAGAAAATGGCAAAGAGTGGTTCGACTAAAAACGCCAGCCACCAACATCGGTTTGGCAATATGGCGGCTGAAGTGCTTCTATGAAACATTTGTGCAAGGTTCAACATCAGTAATTCGATTGAACTTTTGTGCTTAAAATCCCCGCCTTCGCCAATACCCGAAACGTTAGGTGTAATATCCCTTCGAACTTAACGCGTGGAAATAATTAACCCTCAATATGGAAAATACTTATAAGATAGATTTTGTGCATCAAGTAAAAAGCCTTAGATATGTACTTGTAGGCTTGATAGCGTTCATTATACTTTTTTATATAATGACTTATCACCAGAGCTTTACTCTTGAACTCGTCTTTTTTGTTTGTTTACCTATTCCGTTATTACTTTTTGGACCAGCAATCTATCTTCACCTCAGCTATCTATTTGAAAATTACGGGGTTGTCTTGAGTGTTGACCATATTACTAAATCATTTGTATTAAAAAAAAATGGACATCAACACATCTACGAATTTTCTGACATCATTTCACTGGAACAGCACTTAGGAATTTATTATCGAGATAGGGTTGACCGAGCTGGAAGAAGAAAAGCGCCTTGGACACCGTACGGCTATTTGAACCTAAGATTAAAAGATGGACAGTACTTTAATTTGACTTGTATAATGGTCAACATACATAATCCCCCGTTTATGCCAACAGACACTTACTTCCGTTTCTTTCCTTATTCAAAACCTTCAAAGTCTCTTAGCGAAAAGAAAAAGCTTGCTATAGAAAATTTTAAAAATGAAGTGTCTCACTACAAGCAGAACTTCAGAGACTTGCCAAATCATCAACTTGAGGAGAAAATAAGGAACTATAAAACCTATGATAAAGCCTCTGTAGAAGCGTCAAGACAAATTTTAAAAAGCAGAAAAGAAATAAAACAATAATACTACACCTAACAACAGGTTCAAGTTAAGCATCGGGCGAAGTAAGAACTCGATAATTTGAAGTTATTTATTTAGTTTAGTGTTATAGGTTTTTTTATACAAGTATTAGGCTAACTCAAATTCAAGCCATATATCGGGTCTCAAACTTCGCGAAGGCTTAAACCTTTAACGATCAGCTGAGGAAAACCTAAACAGGGAACATATCAAAATAAGAAAATGGAAGTAGCAATAGGTTTCGTATTTGAACTAATAAAAATTTTTATACTTAGTTGTATTTACGCCTCCTTGGTGCTACTGACTCTCAAAATAATCGGAAGTTACACGCATGGTAGCTGGTGCTACAGAGTTTCGAGAAATAAATTACAGCTTTGGTTGTCAAGCGGTTTTTTAATTTCAATAGGGCTTTTTATATTTATGTTTACTTTTTATGGCGACCATGGGCTTGGCGACAGTGCCAGAATTCCTGTCGGACATTGGCGTGAGATACAAGAAACAAATGGAAGTTTAGCATATATCCAAAAAGAAGGAAGAGGAAGTATGTTAGTAATTGACAAGTTTTTAATCGCAGACGATTACGTATATGGGTTGACAAGTGATGTGAATGAAAATTATAATGGAAAATATTTCATTTACGACTTAGCGAATAATAACATAAAAACCTTCGAAGAAATAAATGGATATTTAAATTCTTTAACCGCTAAAAACCTGAACGAAACCGCGGAATATAAAAACTTTGATTATCATTATAGACAGTATTGGCACGGATGGAGGTTCTGGATTTTACCTTAAATACGAGTTTTTAAAAGTAAAAATCTGAATGCAAAAAGGCTGTCTTTGTTTCAACTTTTGTGCTTCGATTGCCCCAACTTCACAAAGCCCCAAAACGTTACCTGCGAGTGTATGAAACCATTAGAAACTAAATATAGAAGCCAATTTTTGGAACACGCACATAAAAGTTGTTCTTTACATAGAGCCGAGATTCTCACCGGCAATATATGTGGTTGTTTTTATTGCGAACAGACATTTGAACCGATAGAAATTGAGGAATGGATTGAAGAAAACTTTGCCAATGGTGAAACTGCAATCTGTCCGAAATGTGGAATAGACGCTGTTTTAAGTTCTAAATTTCCAATTACAGACAAACAATTTTTAAGAGAAATGAATACACTTTGGTTTTGAACTGTAAAAAGAAAGGTGATGGATATTGAAATAAGACTGCGATTTAAGAAAATCAATTCTTAAAACCATTAACTTTATTGACATGAAAATATCTGAAGAAGCAGAGAAAATACTGACACAACTTGCCAAACAACCTACCAAACTTGGCGACTTGCGAAACATTGCCAAAGGAATAAAAAAAGACCACAAGTTAGCCCAAGAACTTTGGTTAACTAAAAACTTTTATGCTAGGCTGTTGGCCATTTTAGTTATGGACAAAAAACTGCTTACTGAAGATGTAATAAGCCATTTAATAAATGACATTGACCAACACGAGCAAGCTGAAAAACTTCAGTTGATAGATTGGCTAATGGCTAATCAACTTACAAAAGATAAAAACAACATAGGGTTAATAGAAAGCTGGAAAAACAATCCTTCATCATTAAAAAGAAGAGTTTATTGGTATCATCAGGCTCGTTTACGTTGGGTTGGGCAATCGCCACCATCTAACAGTGCAGAACTGATTTCTGAAATTGAAAATAAAATTAAAACAGAACCTGAAGAAGTACAATGGGCGATGAATTTTACCGCAGCCTGGATAGGAGTTTTTGAGAAAAAATATAGAAGTAGTTGTGTAGCCCTTGGTGAAAGAACCGGACTATATAAAGGCGAAATGGTTTCAAAAGGATGCACTCCGAACTACCTGCCAGATTTTATTGCTATAGAAAGTAAAAAAAGAGGCATCTAAGAAACAAATGATGGGCCCATATCAGAAACAAACACCATTAGAAAAGCAACGGACAATTATAATCGCCACTATAGATTATTTAATCAGTCAACAAAGTGGATCTATAGTTTTTGACGATTTCGATCCTGTAAAATTCCATTTCGAACAGGAAAGAACCAAAACTGAAAAATATTTTGCTCAACGTCGACTTGATAAACTAGAGCAAATACTTGCCAAGCTAATTAAAGGATTGCAACATCGAATCGATTTAAAGTTTGCGCATTATATTAAAACCGAAACTGGCTACGAAATTGATATTTTTGAAGATTTAAGGGCTCGTGCAATCGAAATTATTTCAAAGAAAGAAATTAGCAATCAACAAGAACTGAATGATATTTCCCTGATGATTTATTATCAACGAGAGGTTTCTGAAGATAAAAAATCTGTTGAGCAACTGTTTTCACTGATATCAGCCTACAGAGAATCGATTGGTTTTAAGAGAAATAAAAATAACCGAATCGAAGTTATTACCACAACAGAAAAAGGTAAAATTATTGAGCTTAAGGCAGTAATATCAAACGGTCCAAAACCAAAACTATTAGAAGAAGATGAAAATATTTCGCCAGATGGAAAACGTAAAATAACTGTAAACAGATGGAGTGATGTAGAAAATGCTTCGACGTATGTATTGATTACTTTCCCAACAGCTTCAGGTGTTGTATATGGTTTAAACGGAATTTTCGAAGGTGTTACCGCGTATTGGAAAGACAACTATCATATCATTATTGAAACAAAAGAGAATTATGAAGCAAATACAAAATATTCGCAGGTAAGCAGTTTTGATGATGTTATTAAAATCTCGTACATCGAGCATTAAATCCTACTCCTCTTTCTGTTGAAATTTGTAGAACAAGTATCCCAAGAAAGGCAAAATAAGTGCACTGCCAAGCAACAATGCCCAACCTAAAGTATTTACCGTTTTAATAGGTGCAATAGTTTCATATAATGAAATGGCATCTCCATTTTTTAGCCTGATAAAATTTGGAAAATGCGCAAAGCTAATCGCTACCAAAATCATAGTAACCTGAAAACCTGCCAACAAACGTAAAATTTTAGTTTTACCTTTTATCAATAAATACCACAACAATATTAACGATAAACTAGCTAGAACTATCGCCACAAGCCCGACAGGATTTTTTAGAACCCAGTCTACCAAAGGCACTTCCTCTAAGTAGGCAGATCCGAAAACCATGGCGCCAAAAAGTACCGCAGCAACATTCATAAATTCCGCTTTTTTAATAAAACGTTTCTTATCTTCCACTTCCTTACTTTCGCCGATTAGATAAATAGCTGCTAAAAATCCGCAAAGTGCAACTGTAAAAAGACCTACCGCAACAGAAAACCAATTTAACCAACCAAAAACATAGGCATCGGCAAAATTATCTGCTCGGTTATCTATTTTACCAGAAATTAAACTCCCGGCTATAATGCCTAAAAATAATGGCGTAATAAAACTTGAATAGATAAAAATCTTATTATAAACTTCCTGCATTTGGTCTTTAACGGCATCATAATGTCTAAAAACAAAGGCGGTTCCTCTGGCAATAATGCCGATAAGCATTATAGCTAATGGAATATGCAGGTAAACCGACATGGTGGTGTAGATTTTAGGAAAGGCTACAAACAAAATTACAATAGCAATAATTAGCCACATGTGGTTGGCCTCCCAAACCGGGCCGATAGCATGATACATTGTTTTTCTTGTTTTACTCCTATTCTTTGACGAAGTAAATAATTCTATAATCCCAGCCCCAAAATCGGCTCCACCTAATAGGAAATAAAGCAAAATAGCTGCGCATAAAAATGTAATGATTACGATATCCATTGTCAGTTTGCTTTAGTGGTTGACGATTTAATTGAACCGCTGTAAAGCGTAGGCACCATTTTAATCTGTCGGTATAACAAAGCGGTAACAATTACGCTTAGCGATGCATATATCGCTGTAAAAAGATAAAACGACCAAGCTATACCTGGCATTGGCGTTACTGCATCTTTGGTTCGCATAATGCCATAAATTATCCAGGGTTGCCTACCAACCTCCGTTACTACCCAACCTGCTTCTAAGGCAATGTAACCTAACGGGATGGCAAACACAAAAACCTTTAACAACCAGCGTTTGTTAAGCACAGATTTATTGCGCCATAAAACAAAAAAATACATTAGAGACAGCAAAACTAAAAAGCTTCCGATACCCACCATAAGCTGAAAAGCATAATGTGTTATTGCAACTGGCGGATGTTCATTTTCGGGAATTTGGTCTAAGCCTTTAACTTCCGCGTTAAAATCTCCATGTGCCAGAAAACTCAAAGCACCAGGAATTTCTATTGCATAGTTTACTTCTTTCTTCTTTTCGTTAACTATCCCGCCTATTAATAGTGGCGCAGGTTTTTCGGTTTTGTACAATGCTTCCATAGCAGCCAGCTTTGCAGGTTGTCGTTGGGCAACATCCTTTGCAGAGATGTCTCCGCTTATAGGTTGCAAAAGCGCTCCAATAGTCGCAAAAACCGCCGCGATTTTGAAAGCTTTATAATGGAAATCCTGGTTTTGCTTCCTTAAAATCATTAACGCGTGTACACCTGCAACTGCAAATCCGGTAGCGGTAAACGCCGCCAAACACATATGCAAGGCTTGCGTAAACCAGGCTTTGTTAAACATAGCAGCTATCGGGTCGATGTTTATATATTTTCCATCAACGTAATCAAATCCCGCCGGACTATTCATCCAAGCATTAGCAGCCACTACCAAAATCCCAGAAGCCAACCCGCTTACGCCTACCACAACACCTGTAAACCAATGAAACCATTTGTTTAGTTTATCCCAACCGTAAAGAAAAAAACCTAAAGCAATTGCTTCAATAAAAAATGCTGTTCCTTCTAAAGAAAAGGGCATCCCGAATATTGGTCCGGCGTGTTCCATAAAATTAGGCCATAACAAACCCAATTCGAACGACAACATGGTGCCTGAAACGGCCCCGGTTGCAAAGAAAATTGCAACGCCTTTGCTCCATGCTTTGGTTAAATTTTTATAAACTTCGTTATTAGTTTTTAGCCATTTAAAATGAGATACCGCCATAAAAAAAGGCATCACCATTCCGATACAGGCATAAATAATATGGAACCCTAAGGAAAGGGCCATTTGCGAACGAGCAGCTAAAAAATCATCCATAACAACGGGAGTTGAATTACAGCAAATATACCCGATAGAAAATGGATTTAATTAGCCATCAGTGAAATAGCGGAGAAATTTTTAATATGGAACGTTTATAAATTATTTAAAGATTTGGAGATTAGCTCGGGAGCAAAGAGCAAGGAACAAGGAACAAAGAGCAAGGAGCAAGGAATAAGGAATAAGGAGCAAGGAGCAAAGAGCAAGGATCAAGGAGTACAGAATAACGATTACTGACGTATTACTTAAAACTTATTACTTACTACTTTTTACTTATTACTAAAGACTCTACCCTAACCTACCGTTAACTCCGTATAGGCTGCCGTTAAGCTTCTTGCAATTCCATCGCCCTGCCATTCTGGTGCACCGGGGATTGTGGTTGCCTTTAAAATATCTTCTTTTGTTTTACCTGCTTTCATCTCTGCTTTTACAAAAGCCATTAAACTTTCTAAATAGTTTTTAAAAGCTTTCACATTCTCTCTATCGCCTACTACCTTTTCTGGATCTAAACTATGGCCGGTTATCACAATGGTGTCCTTATCAAACTGATTGTAGATTTTGTCTAACGCAGTAATCCAATTACCAATATGAGCACCATTTTCTTTGTCGATGTAGGGAAAACGACGGTTAAAAACCAAATCGCCGACATGTACAATATTGGCATTCTCAAAGTGATATATTGCATCGCCGTTCGTATGTCCTGAGCCGTAATAATATGCGCTTATTTTCTCCTTGCCAACGGGAGCCTTCCAACCTTTGCCAAAAGTAGTATCTGGCAACAACTGTTTATCTAAACTATTAGCTTTTTCGGCTGCCAATTTTTGGTTAACCAACGAATTTTGATGCGCCACCACATTTTGAACCAACCCTTTAAAGGCAATATTACCAGCAGTGTGGTCGCCGTGGTGGTGCGTATTTAGCAAATATTTAAAAGGCTTATCGCCCAATTTCTTAAGTTCTTCTATCACATGCGCAGCCGAAGCAGGAAATTGAGAATCGACCGCTACAAATCCGCTAGATCCATTTAACCAAGCAATGGTTCCGCCCTGCTCCATAAAAACGCCAACATCGTTTCTAAGCGCTTTAAATTGGTAGGCTTTAGCAAAATTGCCTGCAAAAGCTTCAGATTTGTAAAAAGACAGTAGCGCCATGGCCATTGCCGAATTTTGAATAAATTTTCTTCTCTGCATGATATCAAAATAAAAAAACCACGAGATGTCCCGTGGTTTAAATTTAGTGTTTTTTTGTTAAACTCCCGTACCCGGTGTAGTTCCAGGTTCGTGGCCCGTTCCAAATGCATTATTAGTACGGCCATGTTTTTTCTCGAACTTACTTGTTGGGTTAGAGGATGTATTTTTCTCTATATTTTCTTCGTTTCGAGGCGTGTCTTTTTCAGTGTCAACGTCAATTAAATCTACCTTAACGTCTTTCTTTTTTTCATCGTGATTTTCCATGATATAATGTTTTTGGTGATCAGTTAAAAAACAAGGTTTTAGCGATTTTGTTTTTTTGAATGTTTTTGAAAAGCAAAACCTCCGCAACTATTAACGTTCCGCCCTGCCAATGTTTCAATTTTTTGCCCCTCTGGCCCAATGCACAATTCTCGCAAAAAGATTTCCACGTTTGTCAGGTTTGGACTACACTGGCTTTTGCAGCTATTTAGGTTTGCTCCTAGCAATTGCCAACAACTACAGACGCTGTAAAATAAACCAGATTGAAGGGAAAATCCTTTTTTGTTCAGATGCTTTGACGAGTTAGCATAATAATCAAACAAAAAAGATTGAAACGAAAAGCTGGACTAAAGTATCCAACATTTACTGGCCCTGCTTTTCCAAAAATTAGATTTTTAACTTTTTAGTCAAGCCAGATTGTTCGCCAGTATGTAAATTACAAAGGAAGATATTATTATTAACGAGGAGAACGAATTAAAAAGCCTCAGCAAAAATGCCGAGGCTTGATATTTTATGAACGAGATTGCTCCCGCGAAAAGTTCGGGGCAAGCTGTTTCTCGCAATGATGATTCTATGCTAAAGCATTTTGTTTAACTACCATTTTAACTTTTTCTAAAACGTAGTCTAAATCTTCTTTGGTAGTATATTTACTAAAAGAAAAACGCACAGATGGACGATTTGGATCTGCTTTTATAGCGTTTAGTACGTGAGAGCCAATGTTTGAGCCCGAAGAACAAGCACTACCGCCAGATGCGCAAATGCCGTTAATATCTAAATTGAACAATAACATATCCGCCATGTCCATTTCTGGGAAAGAAACATTTAACACCGTGTAAAGACTTTTATCTGTTTCCGTTTCGCCGTTAAATGCAATACCAGGAATTTCGGCAATTAGTTGCGCTTTTAAATAATCTTTTAAACCTTGTATATAAGTTTGATGTTGCTCCATTTCGCCATAAGCAACCTCTAGCGCTTTAGCCAAACCTACAATGCCATAAACATTCTCGGTACCACCACGCATATTTCGTTCTTGTGCACCACCATAAATCATTGGCGGAATTTTTATATTGCTGTTAACATACAGGAAACCAACACCTTTTGGGCCATGTAATTTATGCGCAGCGCAAACTATAAAATGCGCCTTTAGTTTACGCACATCGTGCCTATAGTGCCCCATGGTTTGTACTGTATCTGCATGATAGATAGCATCGTATTTTTCGCAAATGTCTCCAACCTTTTCCATATCGGTTAAAGTACCAAGCTCGTTATTGGCATGCATTAGCGATACAAAGCTACGCTCGTTGTTTTGCAAAAGCTCCTCTAGATGATTGTAATCTATGTTACCTTTTTCGTCGATGTTTACAAAACTCAGTTTATTAATAACGCCATCTTTAAGCAACATCGCTAAAGTGTGTTCTACCGCATGATGCTCGATTTTAGAAGTAATGGCATGTTTAATCCCATACGCGGCAATACCGCAACGGATAGCTGTGTTATCAGCCTCTGTCCCGCCAGATGTAAAAAATATTTCTGAAGGCGATGCGTTTAACAATCCCGAAACCGTTTTTCTAGCCTTTTCTACCAGCGTTCTCACTTCTCTGCCCAAAGCGTGTATGGCAGACGGATTTCCGTAGAAATTCTGCATTACGTTGGTCATTTCGGCAATAACTTCGGCATCTAAAGGCGTTGTTGCGGCGTTGTCTAAATAAACTCTTTTCATAATATAAATTTACACTAATGTAAGGCTAACGTTTGGGATGATTAAATTAGTTGAGTTGTAGTATTTCTTTAATGTCTGAAATTATTTTTTTCGCCAAATTCTCAGCAACTGTTTCATTTTCAGCTTCGCTATAAATACGAATAATTGGCTCAGTGTTAGATTTACGCAGGTGAACCCATTCGTTTGCAAAATCTATTTTCAAACCATCAATTGTACTAATTTTTTCGTTTTTATATTTTTCTTCAACCTTTAAAAGCAAAGCATCTATATCCATTTCTGGTGTTAGCGTTATTTTGTTTTTAGAGATATGGTAAGACGGATAAGTGCTACGTAAGCGAGAAATTGTTGTACCTTCTTTTGCTAAATGCGTTAAAAATAAAGCGATACCAACCAAGGCATCTCTACCGTAGTGCAATTCTGGATAAATAATACCGCCGTTGCCTTCGCCACCAATAACAGCATTTGTGGCTTTCATTTGGTTAACTACGTTTACCTCTCCTACTGCGGCTGCGTTGTATTCTCCGCCAGCCTTAACGGTTACATCTCTCAATGCTCTTGTAGATGAAAGGTTTGAAACTGCGTTACCCGGATTGTTTTTTAAAATATAATCTGCAACTGCTACTAAAGTATATTCTTCGCCAAACATGGTCCCGTCTTCGTTAACAAAACAAAGTCTATCAACGTCTGGATCTACCACAATACCTAAGTCTGCTCTTTTGTCTTGTACAACTTTAGCAATTTCTGTTAGGTTTTCTGGAAGCGGTTCTGGGTTGTGCGGAAAATGTCCGTTTGGTTCGCAGTACAATTCGTAAACAGTTTCTACGCCCAAAGCCTTAAGCAAAGCCGGCACAAAAATACCACCTGTTGAGTTTACACAGTCAATAGCAATTTTAAAATTTGCTTTTCTAATTGCCTCAACGTCTACCAAAGGCAGTGCTAAAATTACGTCGATATGCTTTTGAAGATAAGTATCGTTTGTAACAACTTTTCCTAGTTCGTTTACGTCTGCAAATTCAAACGACGCTTCTTCTGCAAGTTCTAAAACTTCCTTACCATCTGTATCACTAATGAACTCGCCTTTTTCGTTAAGCAGTTTTAAAGCGTTCCATTGTTTTGGGTTATGGCTTGCGGTTAAAATAATGCCACCACCAGCGTTTTCCATTGGTACAGCAATTTCTACAGTTGGCGTGGTAGACAAACCTAAGTCTATTACCTCTATGCCTAAACCCTGCAAAGTGCCAATAACCAGGTTATTAACCATTTCGCCAGAGATGCGGGCGTCGCGACCGAGAACTATTTTTTTATTTTGGGTTCGATTAATTACCCATGAGCCGTAAGCGGCAGTAAATTTTACAATATCAATCGGGGTTAAACCATCGCCAGCTTTTCCGCCAATGGTACCTCTTATTCCAGAAATAGATTTTATTAAAGTCAAGTTATTTTTATTTTTTCAAAAATAAGAAAATTTTAAAGAAAGGATTGAATTTAAGCACATGTAAACGTAATTTTTAAATGCACACTTGTTGCATCTATTGTAAATAAAATGATATGGGTTGAAATACAAAATGCTATATTTGCTTTATAAAAAGCGGATAATGCAAAGAAAATGGTTTCAATTTTGGTTTAACTCTCCTTATTATCACATCCTTTACAGTCAGCGTAACGATGCGGAGGCTGAGTTTTTAATCGACAACCTTTCTGCCTATTTAACTCCTAAGAAAGATAGTAAGATATTGGATATAGCCTGTGGCAGAGGTAGGCATTCTGTTTATTTAAACAAGAAAGGCTATGACGTAACTGGCATTGACCTATCTGAGCAGAACATAAAATTTGCGCAACAGTTTGAACAAAAAAACCTGCACTTTTTTGTGCACGATATGCGCAAACTATCGTTCATCAATTATTTCGATATCGCTTTAAATCTTTTTACGAGCTTTGGTTATTTCGATTCTGAAAAAGATCATGTAAATGCCTTAAAAGCCTTTAGAAAATCTATAAAAGAAGATGGAACTTTAGTAATCGATTATTTTAACACGCAAAAGATTATTAAAAACCTAACTAGCCAAGAAACCAAAACTATTGACGGTATAGAGTTTCATCTGCACAAATTTGTGGCTGAAGGGAAAATTATAAAACACATCAATTTTGAGCATAGGTTAAAGTCTTACGCTTTCGAAGAACGTGTGCAAGCTTTTTTCTTAGCCGATTTTGAAAGAATGTTACAAAAAAGTGGTTTAGTAATAACAGAAACTTTCGGTAGTTACGGTTTAGATCCCTTTGACGAAATAAAATCTGATCGACTAATTTTGGTGTGTAAAAAGGCATGATAACCGAATTGCTACAGTGGGATACCGAGCTGTTTTTAAAAATACATCGCGGTTTAAGCAACGACTTTTTCGATTGGATACTGCCTCTGGTGCGCAACCGTTTCTTTTGGTCGCCACTTTACCTTTTCATTGTTATCTTTTGCATTAAGCAGTACAGAAAAACCGGCGTATACATCATCGCTATGATTTTACTAACCTTTGCTTTAGGCGATGGTATTTCATCTAAATTAATTAAACCTAATGTTGGGCGATTAAGGCCTTGCAACGAACCTGCGCTAAGCGATCAAATTATTCGTCGCGTACCTTGCGGAAGAGGAAAAAGTTTTCCTTCCTCCCATGCAACTAACCATTTTGGAATTGCCGTGTTATTGATTTGCATCTTTTATAGAAAATGGCGTTGGATATTGCCTTTGGGCCTAGCATGGGCATTTATAATTAGCTTTGCCCAGGTTTATGTTGGCGTTCACTACCCCGTAGACACCATATTTGGCGCCGTTTTAGGCACCCTACTTGGCTTTTTTACTTATTTTATCTTTAGAAAAATACAACCTACCGTATAATGGAAATCTGGAAATTTCTAGTCTTATTCTTTTGCGCTTTTTTAGGAGGTGTTTCTATTTTTTTAGTTAAAAATGATAAATCTCAGCTGCTAAAACTAATACTTTCTTTTAGTGGCGCCTACCTTTTTGCCATTACGGTTTTGCATCTTATACCAGATGCTTACAGCGGAACAGACAAAGCAGAGATAGGGATTTTTATTTTAATCGGTTTTCTTTTGCAAGTTTTCTTAGAGCAATTTTCTGAAGGAGTAGAACATGGCCATATCCATAAACACAATCATAGTCATTCTTTTCCATGGGGAATTATGATAAGCTTATGCCTACACGCCTTTTTAGAGGGAATGCCTCTGGCAAAAGACCAGCATAACGAGTTAATTTTCGGCATATCTTTACACCACATTCCCGCGGCGTTCGCTTTAGCTAGCATTTTAATCCAAAACCATATTAAAAAAGCGCCTATTATTGGCTACATTGTAATTTTTGCCTTAATGGCACCTGCCGGATATTATTTTAGCCTAAGCTTAAGTAACGGAAGCATAAGCGGTATGGAACCATATTACAACAAGGTGATGGGAATCGTTATTGGTATTTTCTTGCATATATCCACTACTATTTTATTCGAATCTAGCGCAGACCATAAAATAAACAAGAAAAAGATGCTTGCAGTTTTATTGGGAATTGGAGTTGCGTTAATAGGATTTTATAGTGCTGGGCACAATCATTAAAAGCACCCAGCTTTATTTTCTATCCTCTCATTTTATCAAGCAAAACATTCAATTGTTCCGCTTCTTCCGAAGTTAGATTTGGCGCAATAAAAGTTGAGAAATCTACTTCCTTATCCATCTTTTTGAGCAGAGCCAAGCCCCTATCAGAAATGATGATATCTACCGCACGTTTGTCGTAACCGTTAACTTTTTTCTCTACTAATTCTTTTTGGATAAGCCTGTCGACAATCCTCGAGGTATCACTCATTTTATCAAGGATACGCCCTTTAATTAAATTAACGGTAGAAGGACTTGGGTATTGGCCTCTAAGAATACGTAGAACGTTATATTGTTGTGTAGTTATGTCGAAAGGAGAAAGTATGTCCTTTACTTTTTGGTTGCTCCAGTGATAGGTGAAAATTAAGTTTACCAGCGATTGCTGAAATACATTTTCGAATTTAGTTGTTTTAACTTCCTTTTGTAGTTTTACCATTTGGGTTAGATTTGCTTAAAACTGAGGATTTTTGATTATCAGATTTCCCAAAATTCCACGGACAATGTTTGCATACATTTTTACAGCATTTACCCCTTTTAAGGTGGTATTCGGCCGTAAAAACCATTAAGCCCTCTTCGTTGAAATAATAATCAATCCCCTCAACCATTAGTTAAGCAATTTAACTACCAAATTCGGCTCAAAATGAGCCTGTAATTGTTTACCGCTACCATGCGTAGTCCAAACCTCTTTCGGTTTTACATTCTCAATCGTCTTTAAAATTGCCTTCCAATCAACATGGTCTGATATATATAATTGCACTTCGTTGTTGCTTTGCAAATGTTTCCACCCTGTGGCAAAAACCCGAACAACGTTTATTGCTCTTATGTAACTTCTGTAAACCATTGGTGGCACAATGTAAATCATATTGGTATGATTGTTCTTCATCACTTTCCTGTCGTACATTTCATACTTACCAAGGCTTATACCCATTTCTTCGTATATTTTAACAAAGGGCATAACGCTATGGTGCACCAAAATCCGCTTTTGCGGGCAATATTTATTAAGCAGAGAAATAATACGCTGACTTTTGCCCAATGCATAAGAGCCCAACATAATATTAGCTTCTACATCATTCAATTTTTGTATCTCTCCTACCGCATTAGGATGTTCGGTTTCTGGATTTGCGAAAGTTGTTTCTGTAATTAGCACATCTGCTTCTACAAATTCTATAGCCTCGCAAGTATCGTCGTCTTCCAATTTATAATCGCCTGTGTAGAGATATTTTACACCTTCAAACTCCAACAGCACCAATGCAGAACCAAGCATGTGGCCTGCCGGATAGAAACTAATTTTAACGCCGTTTAAGTCGAATACTTCGTGATAACCTTTAATTAAAAAATTAACTGCCGCGAACTTTTTATAACGATGCAGCATAAATAAGGAAGTAGCTTTCGTGCAATAAACATTTTGATTACCACCAACTGCATGATCGCCATGCGCATGAGAAATTACTGCATTAATTACCGGCTCTTTTGGATCTAGGTAAAAATTACCGTAGCTGCAAAATAAACCAATTGATGTTTGAACGATAAAATCGTTTAATATATTTTTTGTATTAGACATTTAGTAATTTGAGTTTACAGTGCCAGAAATTTTTGATGCAGTTCTAAGACCTGTAAAATGATAGAATAATTTTCTGTGTTCTGGATAAAAAAATCTGCCATATCAGCTTTCTGCTCGTCGGTAAACTGTTTATCCATTCTAGCTTTAACTTGCTCTTCGGTTACTTTATCTCTACTAGTAACCCTATTAATTTTAACTTGCAACGGCGCAGTTACTAAGATATTTTTATCGCACATTTTGTAAGATCCACTTTCAAACAGTAGAGCTGCTTCCTTTAAGGTATAAGGAACATTAGGCGAAACAGACTTCTCCCAAACATCAAACGCCCTAAAAACTGCTGGATGTACGAGCGCATTTAATTGAGCCAATGCTGTTTTATCGTTAAAAACGATATTTGCAATGTGCTTATTATTCAATGTACCATCTTCGATATAGCTATCTTCGCCGAATGCAGCTTTAACACCTTTAACCAGCACTTGGTCGGTAACCATAATTTCTTTAGCTACGGTATCAGCATAAAAAACGGGAATACCTAGAGTTTCGAAAACCTTGCAAACTGTGGTTTTACCACTTCCTATACCGCCGGTTATTCCTATTTTAAGCATTACTTTTCTATAATAAAATCAACATTACTCGGAACGATTTTAAGCAACTTGCAATAATTAGGAAAACGTTTAATTCTCACGGTCAGTTTATCGTGTCCTAAAATCCGCCAGTCGTTTGCATCCACCACTGCCTCAATAAAATCCTCGTCAACTTCTTGATAACTTGACAAAGCTACCATAAAAGTTACGGCTACCTTTTTAGGATAGAGTTTAATATCGTAGAAATTTACATTATTGATGATTTTAAGCGGAACTTCAACCGTCTTCTCCGTAAATTCATCAACCGGAACGGTTACGCCAATATTAGTAGGGTAAATAGTGATGTTATTGGAATTATTCTGCCTTATTGCAACTCTTGTTTTCGATGTATTTTGTAAATCATCCAATTTTAAAGTATCTGTATACCATTCGCTTATTTTAGTAAGCTCTTCTTGTGGACCAGATATATTTACGTAAGCAGGTTTTAGCAAAATAGGATTAGAAACACCGTACTGTTTTGCGAAAGTAAAATTTTGGACTAATTTAATAGGCACACGTTTATTGGTTCGTTTAGAAAAATCGAAATAAAGCGTATCTGGATAAATTGAGATGATTTTTTGCGATGTTTCTAGCTGTTTATTTACCTGATCTAATTGCTCAGAGAACAACACATAACTCCGTCTGCTTAACTGGGCCAAGCTCACTGTAATAGATTGTGGTTTTATCCGCAAACGCGAAAACAGCAATTGCCAACCCGTGCCTTCTACAGTTAAATCTACCAAATCAGGCTGCAATGGCTTAAATGCCTTATTTTGTGGTTCGTCTTTGTAAATCAGTTCAGTTCTGGCGGTATACTTATATTTATTATTTAAAGCATTAAACAGCCAAGCGCCAATTGCAAACAACAAGCAAGCTAGTAGCATTAGAAAGCGTTTGCGTTCTACCTTAGTTAATTTGATAAATGGCATATTGTAAAAATAGCAAAAAAAAGCCGCTCTCCCGAAATTACGAAAGAGCGGCCTTTATATAATTTTAAAATTAAGCTTTAGGTGCTGGAGCAGGAGCTGTAGCCGCCTTTGTTGCTTCTAAAGAAATAGCCGATTTATCAAAACGGATTTTACCGCCACCTTCTGTTTCAATTAAAAAAGTAGTTTCGTTTGCACCTACAATTTTACCATGAATACCTGCTGTAGTTACCACTTTGTTACCAATACCTAATTCAGAAACTAACTTTTTATGATCTTTTGCTTTTTTAACTTGTGGTCTAATCATAAAAAAATAGAAAACCACCATAATTAAAATCATTGGTACTATAGTGCTATAAAGTTGGCTACCCGCTGCTTGTAAAATTACTGTTGATATCATTGTATATTATTATAAGATTTTGCCCTAGCCCTTGATGGATTTGAGCGGTTAAATTGTTTTTTATTAATCTTTTAATGTAAAATCCCGTAGGAGATCTTTACCCTATTTACGTTCTTTAATTTCGCCTACCAAGTGCAGTTTTTCTGCTATCGGATTTGCATTAGTAGTTAAAGTAATTTGTTTGTCTTGAATGCCCATTTTACCTTCGCTATCAAAAATTACTTTAATAATCCCTTCATCTCCCGGTTTAATCGGTGTTTTAGGATAGTCTGGCACCGTACATCCGCAAGTAGCTTCTGCATTTGTAATTATTAACGGCGTTGTTCCTGTATTCTTAAACTTGAAATCGTAATGTACCTTCTCGCCCATTGTTATAACGCCGAAATCAAAAATTGCCTTTTCAAATTTCATTTGAGGAGCATCCTCTGCTAAAACAGCCGGTGCTCCAGCTACATTAACTTCATTTGCTTTTTCTTCTACAGTTTGCGAAGAAGTTTGCTGACATGCTGCAAAAGCAGTTGCAACAAGCGCCATCATTAATAATTTTTTCATACTATTTACTTAAACGTAATTATTCTTCAATAAGTCCGCGACCTATCTTTTTAATACTATTCGTTCGCTTTAAATCGTTTAAAATTTTGTCCAATATACCGTTTATAAACGAGTTACTTTTCGGTGTACTGTAATCTTTTGATAATTCTAAATATTCGTTAATAGTTACCTTAACTGGTATTGAAGTAAAGTTCATCATCTCGCAGATAGCCATTTTCATCAAAATAGTATCCATTAATGCAATCCTTTCCGACTCCCAGTTTTTGGTACGCTCGCCAATTAATTCCTGGTATTTGCTATCGTTTTTTAAAGTATGAACAAATAAGTCTTTCACAAACGCACTGTCTTCTGGCCAATCGGCACTTATAGGCGTTAATTTGTTTTTAAATGGATCTTCATTAGTAAAGTTCTTTAAGGTTTTTGCAATCATACCTTTCATAACCTCGCTATCTACTGGCCAGTTAATAAATTTATCTTCAAATGCCTGAATGATATTTTGATTCTTCAATAATACCTTACGGAAAATAAATTTGATGATTTCTTTAGAACTTTCTAAAGTTTCTCCTTCTTCGGCCAAATAAGCAACATACTCTTTAGTTTCCTTAAGTTTGATAAAAATAGATTTAACCAAATCAGGATCGGCATGCCAGTTAACTTGGTATTTATTTACCAAAGCGCTGTATTCAGGATTTTTCTTTAATACTTCAATAAATTTATTGTGTAATAACTTCTGATTTGGATTCAAATCTTCGGCAGTGGGCAAATGTTTATTTGCTCTTTCAATAGCGTCAATAGCTGTGTATTCGGTCACGTCTACCAGTAAGGCCAACATGCGGATATACATTTCGTAAACACTGTCTATGCTTTCCATTAAAAGCTTCTGACTACTTACAGTGTCTTTTTTTTCTGTCATGTGCCATGCATAAATATTCTGCAAAGCTTTAATTCTTAGGTGCCTTCTGTTTAACATGAATGTAAGAACGAGTGGTGATTAAACCGTTTAAAAATTGTAATTAATATGATGATTTTATTTTTTTGATATCGCTAATTCTTTTTTCTACAATACGGCTAGCTGCCAGGTTTGTAGGGATGTTTTCTGCTTTAGATAGTTTTATTACTTCACGAGTAGCATCGTATATGTTCTCGGTAAGTTGCATGGTACGTTTTTTACCAAAACCAGTTAATTCAGAGTAACAATTTATTAAACCGCCAGCATTAATTAAGTAGTCTGGCGCATACAAAATGCCTTTATCTAATAATAGTTGACCATGAGCCTGCTCATCTGCCAGTTGGTTATTAGCAGAACCTGCAATTATTGCAAACTTCATGTTTTTTATCGTTTTATCGTTTACGGTTGCTCCCAAAGCACAAGGCGCATAAATATCAGCATCTATAGAAAAAATTCTATCTGCATCAATTGGCTTGGCTTTATATTTTCTAGCTACTTCCTGCAAACGATCTTGGTTGATATCGCTTACGTAAACTTCTACGTTTTCTTGCCTTAACAATTCAACCAAATGCTCGCCTACGTTACCAATACCTTGTACAACGACCGATCTTCCGGCCAACATATCGGTGCCAAAAACCTCTTTTACACAAGCTTTAATACCTAAAAAAACGCCTCTTGCAGTTACTGGAGCAGGATTACCGGCACCACCGATAGATTCGGGCACACCTGTAACATGGCTAGTTTCCATGCGGATGTACTCCATATCTTTAGTAGTTGTACCCATGTCCTCTGCTGTAATAAACTCGCCGTTAAGGTTTTTAATAAAACGACCGTAACTACGCATTAAAGCTTCGGTTTTCATTTTACGAGAATCGCCAATAATAACAGCTTTACCACCACCCAGGTTTAAACCAGTAATGGCAGCTTTGTAAGTCATTCCTTTTGATAAACGCAAAACATCTTCTAGTGCTTCGGCCTCAGAGTTATAGTTGTACATTCTTGTACCACCTAAAGATGGGCCTAATGTAGTATCGTGAATAGCAATAATGGCTTTTAAACCTGTATCGGGATCGTTGCAAAAAACAACTTTTTTGTGCCCAGAAGCACTCAATTGATCTAAAACGGAAGTAACCATAGAACTATTACCAGACATACAAAATTGTTGAATTGATGTCGGCAAAATTACGATAAAAAAACTATTATTTTACTTAGTTTTTATGGAAATAAATAAAAAAACGAAACTCTTTTGGCTAACTTTACAAGCTGATGAAACATCTACTCTTTTTAAACAAATACTTCTATAAATATAAATGGCGGATGATTCCTGGGATTACCTTCGTCATCATTTCTATCATCTTTCAGATTCTGCAGGCGCCTGTTGTTGGTCATGCTTTTAATCTAATAACCGAAAACATTGCTATTTATCAAATGTTTGCGGGTTTCGATCGTCAGCAAATTATTTACGATATTTTCAGTACCAATCTATTATTTTTCGGCGCCTTAATTCTATTTATTTATATGTTAAGGGGGATGTTTTTGTTTTTTATGAGGCAAACGATCATCCTTATGTCCAGACATATAGAGTTTGATTTAAAGAATGAAATTTATGCGCATTACCAGAAATTAAGCCTAGGCTTTTTTAGAAGAAATAATACTGGCGACTTAATGATGAGAGCTACAGAAGATGTTAACCGGGTAAGAATGTACGTTGGCCCAGCAATTATGTACACTACAAACACGGTAATATTATTTTTTGTTGCCTTGTTTTTTATGTTTTCGGTAAACGCAAAATTGGCTTTTTACGCCATTTTGCCCCTGCCTATTTTGGTAGTAATTGTGTATTATGTAAACACGCTAATCAATCAAAAAAGCGAGCAAATTCAGGCGCAACTCTCTCGATTATCAAGTTTTGTGCAGGAGAGATTTTCGGGAATTAGGGTAGTAAAATCTTACGTAAGGGAACAACAGGCACAAGATATTTTTGCTGAAGAAAGCATCAGTTACAAAAACAAATCTATGGACTTGGTTAAAGTTCAAGCTTTGTTTTTCCCTACCATGTTGTTGTTGGTGGGCATTAGTACCATCCTAACTATTTACATTGGTGGCAAACAAGTAATAGATGGCGCAATTACACCTGGTAATATTGCAGAATTTATCATCTACATCAACTTATTAACTTTTCCGGTTACCATGTTGGGTTGGGTAACTACGCTTGTGCAAAGGGCGGCGGCTTCTCAAAAAAGGATTAACGAGTTTTTAGGGCTTAAACCTGATATCGTTTCAGGAAACCAAGAAAAAGTAAACGTAAATGGTAAAATAAGTTTTAATAACGTGAGTTTCACTTATCCAGATACCGGGATAAATGCCATTAAAAATGTAAGTTTTGAGATAGAACAAGGTCAGTTTGTAGCTATTATTGGTAGAACAGGTTCTGGGAAATCAACTTTAGCAAACTTAATTATGCGTATGTATGATACCGATGCAGGCGAAATAAAAATTGATGAACTGAATTTAAAAAACATCAATTTATCCAGCTATCGCGATCAGGTTGGTTTCGTTCCGCAAGAAGTTTTCCTTTTTTCTGATACCATTAAAAATAACATCGCCTTTGGCTTAAGCGAAATAAAAGGCGACCAAGTTGAACAAGCGGCCAAAAATGCAGCCGTCTACAATAACATAGTTGATTTTGACCTTAAATTTGAAACTATGTTAGGCGAGCGTGGCATAACACTTTCCGGCGGACAAAAACAACGTGTTTCCATCGCCAGAGCTTTAATTAAAGAACCTAAAATTTTAATCTTCGACGATTGTCTTTCTGCGGTAGACACTAAAACAGAAGAAGAAATACTTGGCAACTTGGGCAAAATAATGAAAGGCAAAACCAGCATCCTTATTGCCCATAGAATTAGCACCATAAAAAACGCTGATAAAATTATTGTTTTGGAAGATGGTGAAATTATAGAGCAAGGAACCCATCAGCAACTGCTAAACAACCAAAAAGTTTATGCAGAAATGTACGAAAATCAATTATTAGAGGAAGAAAACACTTAAAAACATCATGGATAGTATAATTTTTTAATTAATTAGAAAATCATAAGGTTAACTATTTTGAAGTTTGACATATATTCTGTTATATTTACCGCAACCTTAAACCAATACTATACACAACAATGGGAGATTTTGACAACAAAGAGAGAGAAGAGGTTTTTTCTAAAAAGGTAAGAGCTGGTAAGCGTACTTATTTTTTCGACGTAAAAGCTACACGTTCAGGCGATTACTACTTAACCCTAACAGAGAGTAAAAAGAGATTAGAGGATGGTGTATTTGTAAAACATAAAATCTTTTTATACAAAGAAGATTTCGAGAAGTTTACTGAAGGTTTAACCGAAACAGTCGAATACATTAAATCACATCAGGAAGTAGTAGAAAAACGCTACGAATATTCTGAAAATGCTGAATATAACCAAAACACTAAAACAGGTAGCGACGATTTTTCTTTCTAGCTACTTTGCATAAAAAAATCTCCCGACAATTGTCGGGAGATTTTTTTTATGCTTATTTTTTTATTCATTACGCTCCGGCCACGCCACCCAAAACTGCAGATATAATTAGCATCCCGTAAAGGCAGATAACAATTATTGCCAAAATACCCCAGTATTTAAACAAAGATTTTAGTTTAGAAATTGCTTCGTTTAGGTTCTCCTGTTCGCCGTACAAAATTCCAATTTTCGCTTTTGTTGCGTATTTAAACATTAACAAACTTGGGTAGAAAATCAAAAAGGCGTAAATCAGAAAAAATATAGTAAAACCTAGTCCACCCAAACCGCCCATTTGCATAGACATGGCTTGCAATTCTTTACTGGTAGTCATTGCAGCACCAACTGTAAATGCACTAATAACCATTAACCCTGTTATGGCAAAACCAACAATGGCCAAAAAATTGGCCCATTTTGCCAAATCGTAAAGGTAGCTACGTATTTCTTCACTTATAATTAAACCATGTGCTGGTTCTTGCTCTTGCGCTGTTTCTATGTTATCCATGCTCTGTATTAAATTTAGTTTCGTAAAGATAAACATATTAGGTAAAGGCTGTAAAAAATAATATCTTTGCGCCCTTTAATAAGGTGAAAGCGGAAAGCGGAAAGCGGAAAGCGGAAAGCGGAAAGCGGAAAGCGGAAAGCGGAAAGCGGAAAGCGGAAAGCGGAAAGCGGAAAGCGGAAAGCGGAAAGCGGAAAGACGATAGACGAAAAGAGCAAGGATTAATTCTAAATACTAAAATCTAATTACTAAATACTAATTTAAAATATAAATGGCATTACAATGTGGTATAGTTGGGTTACCAAATGTTGGTAAATCAACCTTATTTAACTGTTTATCAAACGCAAAGGCGCAAGCAGCAAACTTTCCTTTCTGTACTATTGAGCCGAACGTTGGTGTAATTACCGTACCAGATGATCGTTTAACAAAATTGGCAGAATTGGTTAAACCTAACAAGGTACAACCTAACACAATAGAAATTGTAGATATTGCTGGCCTAGTTAAAGGCGCTTCAAAAGGCGAAGGCTTGGGTAACCAGTTTTTAGGAAATATCAGAGCTACAAATGCTATCATTCACGTTTTACGTTGTTTTGATGATGGTAACGTAATACACGTAGATGGTTCTGTTGACCCTATTAGAGATAAGGAGATTATAGATACAGAATTACAACTTAAGGATTTGGATACCGTTGTAAAGCGTATTCAAAAGGTTGAAAAAATGGCCAAAACAGATAAGGATGCAAAAAAAACATTTGATATTCTTACTGTATTTAAAGCGCATTTAGAAACCGGTAAATCTATTCGTACTGCTAAAGTAGAGCAAGAAGATTTCGATTTTATTGCAGATTTAGGTTTACTAACGCAGAAACCAGTAATGTACGTTTGCAATGTTGACGAAGCTTCTGTTGTAGACGGAAACAAATACGTTGAGATGGTTAAAGCAGCTGTGGCTGAAGAGAACGCTGAGGTTTTAGTAATTTCTGCTAAAATTGAATCTGAGATTGCCGAGTTAGAAAGCTACGAAGAGCGCCAAGAGTTTTTGGCCGATTTAGGCTTAACCGAATCTGGAGTTAATAAATTAATTAGAGCAGCCTACCGCTTGTTAGACTTGTACACTTACTTTACTGCCGGTGTGCAAGAAGTTAGAGCTTGGACTATTACAAAAGGTTTTACCGCACCACAGGCAGCAGGCGTTATTCACACGGATTTTGAAAAAGGATTTATCCGTGCTGAAGTTATCAAGTATAATGATTTTGTAACTTTAGGTTCAGAGAATGCTTGTAAAGACGCCGGTAAATTAGGTGTTGAAGGAAAAACTTACGTGGTAGAAGACGGCGACATAATGCACTTTAGGTTTAACGTTTAACCCTTAAATCTCCGAAAAGGGAATTAAAATAAAATTGAAGCTACTTCTAATTGAGGTAGCTTTTTTTATTAGAAAAGCAATTTCTGTAGCTTTTACCAATGCCAGTCGGGCTATGCGCTACAATCTTTTTGTACGCTGTAATGCAGATAAACAACGTCAGTAAGAAACTGAAGCAGGAAGTTTAAAAACACAGATTTCTCCTCGCTAATAGCTCGTTCGAAATAACGATCAAAAAGGATTTTCGCTGCTATCCCGTTTAAATTACTTCGCTCTATAATTCTATTAAGGGTTGGAGAAAAAACGGAAGAAATAAAATTGTAATTCGATTTAGAATTTCAGAAATTTAAAGCGTTTACAAACCCCTATACGATGAAAAAATTCTTTGTTATTGCTGCACTTATGTTTTTACCTTGGATTTTTACCCGTGCACAAGATACAATCCCCCATGTAAAGGGAAACATCACGATTTCTATTAAAAAAGGAACATTCGAATGTGATTTGGTCGTATCAAATATGCCTCGTTTAGAAGATTATTTTTTCAGACTTAATTCTGGCATGAACATTCGGTATATCAAAAATGCTGAACCAAATATGTTGCCGCTTGACTATGAAAAATCGCTAAAAGATACCTTATCATCTGGTGAATCATCTGCATATTATATACCTTCATGGTCAAAATCTGGGAAATACCTGCCATATACAGTTCGTTTTAATTATGTCGGAATGTTCCCTGTCATCACTGATACATCTAGTGTTTCTGATTGGCGGGGAAATGTAGCATTTAATGGCACATCGCTTAGAGTAGATGGATTACAAAGTGCTTGGTATCCGATACTTTACAATATCAAAACTGATACGAGATATGAAAAGGTTACTTATGACTTAAATATCAACTGCAATGATTGTAAAGTGATTTATTTGAATGGTAGTAGTCCTGTAAATAGCACGAGTGCCAATCTTAAAAGTAATTTACCACAAGATTTAACCATGTTTGCTGGCGATTTTAAGTCGACAGTTATAAACGACAAATATTTTTTAAATCCAGATGCAGATGAAGTTGTGCTAAAAGACTTAGAAAAAGAGCTTTATACCTATCAAGAATATTTGCAGAAAAAATTAAATATACCCTATAAAGGAAAAACTGTTTATATTCAAACTACGCCTGTATCTAAAAATAATTCTTGGTTTTTTGTTTCCTATCCTTCTATCATAAAAGTTGGCTGGGAAAACGGGATGAAATCTTTTCAAGACAAGAAAGAACGCCCTGGTTTCTTGCATTATATGGCTCATGAACTTTCTCATTACTATTTTGGAACAGTTCGTGCCTTCAACTCAGAAATTGGAGATATGATATCTGAGGGTTTTGCGGAGTTTTTAGCGATGCGTATCACACGAGATTTTATGAGTGATTCTCTTTACCAAGAAAATTTAAAAATGAAGGCCAATGCTATGCGCAATTTAATCCCAGCACCTGTAAAAAGCATCCTATCTAAAGCCGACTACAAGAATCGTGAGTTATATTCTTATTATTATTCACCACTCCTTTTTTCAGCTATCGAAAAAGAGATTGGTGAAGAGAAGATGTGGAAATGGATGAATCTGCTACTAAAGTCGCCAACAGTAAAAACGAATTATATTTTTTTCGAAAAAACTTTAAGTCAAGCGGTAGCCGATGAAGCTAAATACACCCAATTGCGTGAAAAATATTTAATCAATGTTGATACCTATCGAAACGTAGCATCAACTCTTGGTTTACCAACAAATGAAGTGGTTGTTTATAAGGATGAGAAACCAGAGGCAAAAAAATATTATTATTTCTATTTTTCTAGACCACGGACTGATATTGGATCATCACAAAACAAAACTATTTTACATACCGATATTGGAGAAGTAACCGGCACCCAGAAAGAATTGAAGAATGTAAATGATAAAATTTATGCTAAGGTAGAACAAGAGTTTAACAACGACTCTGGAAGCACTGGCGATTTTAACACGTACGAAACTTTAGAGCAAGCTCAAGCTGCGTTAAAGCGGTGGTTATCAAGATATAATAAAAATGGCAATATGCTTGTTAAAGTAATAAAGTAGAGCTAAGCTCAATTTCGCACCTATAGAAATCATAGCAAATCAAATTGAAGCCAATAACATACACCTATAAGCGCTGTAATCTCATCCACATAAGTTTTATAATTCAAGCACATTTATGAAGTATGTTTTTTATGATTTGAAAAGCAGAGGCAGTAATTTTTTTTAATGTCAGTCGGGCTATGCGCTACAATCTTTCTGTACGCTGTAATGCAAATAAACAACATCATTAAGAAACTGAAGCAAGAAGTTTAAAAACACAGATTTCTCCTCGCGAAGAGCTCGTTCGAAATAACGAGCAAAAAGGATTTTCGCTGCTATCCCGTTTATTAAACTAACAGTTGCTATACTATTTAGGGTTGCATGTGCCTATAAGCATTTATTTGGCATCCCGGGAAACGAGGAATCTGACGCTCGGGCACTGTCATTAATTTAAGGATTGTTTATAACGTTGGCAGGGACTCGAACATATGAGCACTCCAGAGTTGGCGTCCCCGCCAACGGTTAACTTGATCACATTGTGCCTCGAGGTCACGCTAGCAAATGCTTCGCCTACCTGCATACGGTAGGTAAGCGCTCAGCATGGCCAAATTAATACCCTTAAGCCTAAATAGCAGCAGAAAACTTGCTCCTTAAACCCGGGTGAAGTGGAAATCCTTTTACAAAAGTCCCGATTTATCGGGATTTAGGGGTAAAAGATTGCAACGAAAAACGGGACTGAACTTGCCGAAGAATTACGTAACTGCTTTTCTAAAATACAGTTCTCTAAAAAGATTGCCTTGTACCTCGCAATGACGAGATTATCTAAAGCAAAACGCCTTTTAAAAATAACATTGCGAAAGAGAAATAGATAATTAGCCCGGTTACATCTACTAAAGTTGCTACAAAAGGCGTACTTGACGCAGCCGGATCGGCACCCAGTTTTTTAAGCAGTAAAGGTAACATCGAGCCCATTAAAGTTCCCCAGAGTACCACGCCAACTAACGAACAGCCAACAACCAAGCCTATCAAAACTGGGTGATCGCTAAAAGATGGCATAACGATGTGCCAAATAGCTATTACACTAAAACTTAACAAACACAGCGTTGAACCTAAAAATACACCAGAGAAAATTTCTCTGCGCAATACATTCCACCAATCTCTAATGGTTACCTCTCCTAGCGCCATAGCTTGTATAATAAGCGTTGCTGCTTGCGAACCACTGTTGCCCCCGCTTGATATAATTAGCGGAACAAATAGCGCTAGAATAACTACTTTGTCTATTTCATGCTCAAAGTTAGACATGGCCGCAATGGTTAGCAACTCGCCAAAAAAGAGTACAATTAACCACACCACCCGTTTTTTATAAAGCTGAAAAACCGGAACATCAAGATAAGGTTCGTCTAAGGCTTGGGTACCACCCATTTTCTGGATATCTTCGGTATATTCTTCATGGGCAATCCACAAAATATCATCTACGGTTACAATTCCGAGCAAAATATTTCCATCGTCTACAACCGGCAAAGCCACGCGATTATTCATTCTAAATACGTTAATCGCCTCTTCTTGCGGATCGTTTACTTTTAAAGAAATCAGTCGGTTGTCAGTTAAGTCACCTATTCTAATTTCCGGATCTGCCAGTAAAATTTCCCTAATTCTTATATCGTCTAAAAGAACGCCATCTTTATCAATTACATAAACAACATCGATAGTTTCTGAATTTTTACCGTAACGGCGAATATGGGAAAGTACTCTATTAACCGTCCAATCTGTTTTTACGGCAATAAAATCAGGTGTCATCAATCGGCCTACGCTATCTTCTTTGTAGCCTAAAAGATGTAGGGCCTCTATCCTATCATTGTCTGGAAGAAGGATGAGCAATCGTTTTACAGCATCACCTTTGAGTTCGCCAAGCAAAGCTGTCCTATCATCTGGTGGCAACTGCCTGATAATTTCTGTAAGCTTATTACTCTGCAGTTTTTTTATAATACGTTCTTGCGTAGGAAAATCGAGGATACGAAAAACGTTTACTGCTCTTTTTATAGAAAGTGTTTCTATGAATTTAACGGCATATAGCGGAAGTTCATCAATTAAATGCTCTACATCTGAAATATTAAGCTCATTTAAATAATTTTTTAACTGCCGGTCACTTTCGTTTTCTAACAATTGCAATACTTCGTCTACCAGCAGTTCTTCCATAACCAAAAATTTGTTTACATGCCTTTATGCGTTTCCTTAATTTGTGCAAAAGTGCCCTTTTTTATTGGTAAAAACCAATCTAAATTAGATTTTGTGTGAGCTTGAAATATTTTTTACCTCAGTTAATTTAACTTTTAAGTGTAATACCTTAGCAACAATCTTTTTCTATATTTGCAAACTGCTCCCGTAGTTCAATGGATAGAATTATGGTTTCCGGTACCATCGATATGAGTTCGAATCTCGTCGGGAGCACAAAAAAGAGTATCAAAGAGGTTGAAAAAGTACATATTTCAACCTCTTTTCTATTTAAATAGTGTCACTAATATTTTTAGCATCTTTAAAACTCCTTTAATCTCTTTTTTATTGACACTATTTAAACACCATGGATTTATCTTTAAAAATCGTATTGTTAAAGGGCAAAAAACATGCAGATGGTACCCACCCCGTACAGGTACAGCTTTATGTTCCCGGCGAACCTACACAGCGTAAAAGGGTATACAAGTGCCTGGAATCCGATTGAGAGCACATTTAACACAAGAAAAAAGCCGTAAACTAAGTTGTTGAACGGCTTTTTTTGTGGCTTAATAATTCTTTAACCAATAAGAATGTGTTTCGGGCGTTAATTAATAATTAAAAGCTTTAACTTTATCGCACCTAATTGTTTTTATTAATGTCTTCTGATATAGCACCTATTCCATCTAATGAAATGGATAGAATACTTAGTCTTTACGAATTTGACTTAGATTATTCTAACCTAAAAGATAATTTTAAAGATTTAACCTACCTAGCAGCCAAAATATCTGGAACAGAGATTTCTTTGGTAAATCTGATAGATTCTTACACCCAATGGTCTATTTCAAACTTTGGTATTGATGTAGACCAAGTTCCTAGAGAAGAAACGATTTGTCAGTATACGATTTTAGAGCGTGATCATTTTGAAGTTGAAGATCTTTCTGCCGATATAAGATTTAAACATAAGGCTTACGTAGACAAACCGATGAGCTTAAAATATTATTTCGGTATACCGTTAAGAACGAATACTGGTTACAATATCGGATCTTTATGTGTTTTAGATAAAAACCTTAAAAAACTATCGCCTGAAAAAATTGAGCTTCTAAAAATTGTTGCCAACGAGATAATTACAAGGTTAAGCTCTATAAAGTTAGTTCACGAGCTTAAAAACAAACTAAGGGTAGAAAAAGAAACCAGCCAAAAGGTTGCTCATGATATTAGAGGTCCGCTTTCTGGTATTATTGGCATCTCTGAGCTTATCAACAATCAAGGCACTGACAGTAAGATGGGCGATATTTTAGAAATGGTAAATCTGATACATAGAGGTGGTAAATCTATCTTAGATTTAGCTGATGAAATTTTATCAGAAAAAGGAATTAAAAAGCCGTTAACTGAGGATGATTTCAATTTGCTTTTGCTGAAAGATAAATTAGTTAAACTATATACACCGCAAGCGCAATATAAAAACATCAGTTTTGTGGTTAATACCAATGTTAATTACGAAACCATTCCTTTCTCTAAAAACAAAGTGCTACAAATTGCCGGAAATTTAATTTCTAACGCGATTAAATTTACTACCGAGAGAGGTAATGTTACGGTTGACCTGGATTTAAAAGCGATTGATGACACACTTGCGCTAAGTATAGCAGTAACAGATACTGGAATTGGTATAAGTGATAAAACAATTGCAACCATTTTGGAAGGTGGCATAAAATCATCAGACGGCACAGGTGGCGAAAAGGGCTATGGTTTTGGTCTGACCATGATTAAGCACCTGATTGATGGTCTTAATGGTAACATGGAAATAACCTCGATAGAAGGACAAGGAACAAGATTTGAAGTCCGTCTTCCACAACATTAAAAAAAGGTTGCATCGGTATTAGAAATTTAAAATTTCTTTGAGAATATAAGTCTGCGATTTCGTCATGCCCAGCCCGAACGGGCATCGTAATGCATTAGTTGGCTATTAAATGCGTTCTACTGCATTACCATCCCTGTTTCATTGGAATGACGAAATTCAAAAAATTATTTTCTCATTTCACTTTTAAAATCACTCCGATACACCCTCGATTTTATATTATTGCCAACCACCGCCTAGCGCTCTATATAAAGCCACGCCAGCATTTAGTTGTGCGGTTTTTAAACTCGTTAAATCTAATTCGCCCTGCAATAAATTGCCCTGCGCTGTAATTACTTCTAAATAATTTGCCATACCGCTTTTAAAAAGTAAATCTGAATTTTTAACCGCTAATTGTAGCGTTGCAACTCTGTTTTGCGCAATAGCATATTCAGTTTTTAGATTAACTATTTTACTCTGCTCGTCAGAAACTTCGGCAACTGCAGCTACAACTTTCTGTCTAAATAAAAGTACTGACTGCTCTCTTTCTACTTTGGCTAATTCAAATTGTGTTTTTAGTTCTTTTCTGTTGAATATTGGCTGTGTAATGCCACCACCTACAACGCCAAACAAAGAAGCCGGAATATTGAACCAGTTGCTAGCTTTAAATGAATTTAAGCCTCCAGAAGCAGTTATAATTAAAGAAGGATATAATTGAGCATTCGCAATGCCAACTTTGGCATTCGCAATTCTTAAATCTAATTCAGAACTCTTTACATCTGGTCTAATGCTTAACATGGTTGATGGAACACCAACTGCAAGCTGATCTGAAATAGCAATTTGCTCTAATGTTGTTGCACGCTCAATAGCAGATGGAAACTTACCGCTTAAAAAACTAAGCGCATTCTCTTGTATGCTAATCTCTTGCTTAATTTGAGGAATAAGTTGCGTAGCTTTTAGTTGCTGTGCTTCTGCTTGTTGTATAGCCAGGGAAGTTACCTGACCAGCATCAAACTGCATTTTAATCATTTTAAGGGTATTATTATTTAGCTCTACATTACTGTTAGCAACCTTCAATTGCGCATCTAACATCAACAAACGATAAAACCCAGAAGCTACTTGTGAAACTACTCGCGTTTGAACGGCTTTTTTTACCTCTTCAGACTGTAAATAACCTGCATACGCGGCATCTTTCTGGTTAGCAATTTTGCCCCATATATCCGCTTCCCAGCTTAGCGACAAGTTTGCATTAAAATCTTCGAGGTGTTTTGTTCCTAAAAACTGCGATGTGCTTAAACCGTTTAAGCTATTGTCCGATGGTCGGTTAGAGTTGGCCGTTACCTGCAAGTTTAACTGAGGGATGTTTCCAAGCTTAGCTCTTTTTAGCATCAGCTCTGCGGCATTTATATTTTTTAAGGCTATTTGTATATCGAAATTCCTTAACAATGCACTATCAATTAAATTAAGTATAGCTGGGTTATTAAAAAATGCTTTAACGGGAATTGTGCCTATACTAGCATTATCGTTAATTGTTTCTACACCTCTAAAATTAACAGGCACATCTTTTAAGGGCGTTGCAATATCCTTTGTTAGTCCACAGCTACTTAATATTAAAAGCACAACTGCAAAAAAACTGTTTATAATTGTTTTCATTTTTATATTGATTAATTGTACCATTTCCTTAACCATGCAGAAATAATGGGTACAAACTCATTAACTGTTGCATCTTGTGTTTGCGATGCTGGATTAGTTTCCATGTTGAGCTAAATTTTTCTGGTGATTTTCTTCTATTTCTACCGGTTTGCCCGATACTTTTTCTTGCAAATATTGGAAGATGATATAAAGCACTGGTATGATGAATAGGCCTAAAATAACTCCAGAAAGCATTCCTCCGGCAGCGCCGATACTAATAGAATGATTACCCTGTGCTGATGGACCTGTAGCAAACATCATTGGGATTAAACCCACGATAAACGCAAGAGACGTCATGATAATTGGTCGTAACCTTAACTTTGCCGCTTCTAAAGCCGCCGCTATTAACGGTTTACCAGCCCTTCTCCTTTGCAGAGCGAATTCAACAATCAAAATTGCATTTTTTGCCAATAGACCGATAAGCATGATTAATGCAACTTGCACATAAATATTGTTTTCGATACCTGCTAAACCAATTGCAGCAAATACTCCAAACACACCTACTGGGATAGAAAAAATAACCGCTAATGGTAATAGATAACTTTCGTACTGTGCGGCAAGCAAGAAATAGATAAATACTACGCACAATAAAAATATAACAGTCGATTGTCCGCCAGAAGAAATTTCCTCTCTCGTTTGACCAGAAAACTCGTAGCTATAACCTGCGGGCAATTGTTTTGCAGCAACTTCCTCAATAGCTTTTATGGCATCGCCAGAGCTAAAACCAGGTTTTGGAATTGCATTTATCTGAATTGAATTAAACAAATTATAACGAGAGGCAGTTTCAGAACCGTAAATGCGGTTTAGTTTTACCAAAGTGTTTATCGGCACCATTTCTCCCCTATTGTTTTTAACAAAAACTCGGTCTATTGCAGAAGGATCCGCCCTATCGGCCACGTCTGCTTGAACAACTACACGGTAATATTTCCCAAACCTGTTAAAATCTGATGCTTGCGCACTACCAAAGTAGGTTTGCATAGTTTGTAAAATATCCTTAACACTTACGCCTAATTGATCCGCTTTTTCATCGTTTATATCTAATTCTAATTGAGGATAATCTGCTTTAAAACTTGTAAAAGCTACCGCAATTGCAGGTTGTTTCATCAACTCGCCAATAAAATTCTGAGAGATACCACTGAATTTATCCAATTTACCGCCGGTTTTATCTTGCAAAACCATATCCAAGGCTTCTACGTTACTAAAACCGGGTACCGTTGGAAAACTAAACACAAAGAAACTACCGCCAGAGATTGCACCAAGTTTGCCGCGTACCTCATTCATAATCTCATCTATGTTTTTAACCTTGCCTCTATTCTCTGTTGGTTTAAGCAACACGAAAACCACTGCCGATGATGGGCTGGTAGAATTGGTTAATAAATTGAAACCCGATATAGCGGTAACATCCCTTGACGCATCGAGTTTACTCAGTACACTTTCTGCTTCGGTCATCACTTTTTGCGTTACATCTAAAGAAGTTCCAGATGGCGTTGAAACAGATATCGCGATAAAACCTTGATCTTCTGTCGGAATAAAACCAGCTGGCGTTGTTTTAACCATCCAAATGGTAACTAAAGTAATCAAAGCTAATCCGCCTAAACTTAACCATCTGTGTTTAACTAAAAACTTTAAACCACCCACATATCGGTTCGTCATGGCGTTAAAACTGCTGTTAAATCCACTAAAGAACTTTTCTTTAAATCCTCGTTTTACGGTTTCGTCTTTTGAATTAGCATGATTATCTTTCAAAAATAATGCTGCAAGCGCCGGACTTAATGTTAACGCATTAACTGCTGAGATAATAATTGCAATTGCCATGGTAAAAGCAAACTGACGATAGAACAATCCGGTTGAACCTTCCATAAAACCAACAGGTAAAAACACCGCGGCCATTACTAATGTAATCGATATAATGGCACCCGTAATTTCGCCCATTGCTTCATGCGTAGCTGCTTTCGGGCCTAAATGCTTGTGTTCCATTTTAGCATGTACAGCCTCTACAACAACAATTGCATCATCTACAACAATACCAATTGCTAAAATTAAAGCGAACAAGGTTAATAGATTTATTGAAAACCCGAACAGTTGCATAAAGAAAAACGTCCCTAAAATTGCAACTGGTACGGCAATTGCCGGAATTAGCGTAGATCTAAAATCCTGCAGGAAGATAAACACTACAATAAATACTAATATAAATGCCTCTAGCAATGTGTGTATTACTTGATCGATAGATTGATCTAAAGCTACTTTAGTGCTGTAAAACACATTGTGCTTAATACCTTTCGGGAAATCTTTCGATGCTTTTATCAACAACTTATTAATCGCAATCTGTATGTCGTTAGAGTTAGAACCAGCTAATTGAATTACACCAATTACAATTCCTTTTTTGCCATTCAATCTTGTTAAACTGTTATAAGAATAAGCGCCCAGTTCAATCCTTGCTACATCTTTTAAATGTAGAATTGAACCATCTGGATTTGATCTGATAGCTATATTTTCATACTCATCTGGTTTAGTTAATTTACCTTTATATTTAATTACGTATTCAAAAACCTCGTTACTGCGTTCGCCGAATTTACCTGGCGCAGCTTCCAAACTTTTATCTTGAATGGCTCTCATTACTTCGTTGGGCGAAACTTTATAGGTTGCCATTTGCGTTGGATTTAGCCACACACGCATAGAGTAATCTTTCACACCGCCGAAAATACTTGCTGCACCAACACCGGGTATCCTCTTAATTTCTGGGATGATATTGATCTGTGCATAATTGGCTACAAATGTCTGATCGTATTTGGCTTCATCTTCGGTAAACATGCCAATAGCCATAATAAAGCTATTTTGTTGCTTAGCAGTTGTAATACCTTGCTGAACTACTTCTGCTGGCAACTGACTTGTAGCCTGTGCTACCCTATTTTGAACATTTACCGCAGCTTGATCTGCATTAGTTCCCAATTTAAAGAAAACAGTAATTGCTAAAGATCCATCGTTACTAGCGGTTGAACTCATATAAGTCATGTTCTCTACACCGTTAATAGATTCTTCTATTGATGGTGCTACCGATCGTAAAACTGTTTCGGCATTTGCCCCTGGATATACAGCAGTAACCAAAACAGATGGCGGTGCAATATCAGGAAACTGTTGTAGCGGTAATTTTGTTAAACCAAGTACACCAAGTATTACCAATAAAATGGATATAACTGTAGAAAGTACTGGTCTTTGTATAAATATTTTAAACATTGTTTTTGTTATTATTTTTTAGAGATTAACTGAGCAACTTTTTCAACTTTCTTATCGGGCTGAATAAGCTGGCCATCTTGCAAGCGATCTAAACCACTAAGTACGATTTGATCTCCAGATTTTAAACCGTCTTTTATCAGATAATTTGTTCCGGTTTTGCCATCTATTGATATAGCCGTTCGGCTTACCTTATTATCTTTACCAACAGCAAAAACGAAAACTTTATCTTGTATTTCAACCGTGGCAGATTGCGGAATCACGATGGTATGATCGTGGGCTAAGCCTAATCTAATTTTTCCGGTATTGCCAGATCTTAATAAACCTTTAGCATTTGGAAAACTGGCTCTTAGCGTAATTGCGCCAGTAGTTTTATCAAACTGCCCGTCAATCATATCTATTTTGCCTTGTAAAGGATAAACCGTTGCATCAGCCAAAACCAACGAAACGGCTGGCAAATGTTTAATTCTGTCTGCCACAGAGTTTCCTTGGTACTTGTTATTGAAATTGATGAATTCAGTTTCTGCCAACGAGAAATAGGCATGTATTTCATGTACGTCAGAAAGTTTTGTTAATGCTTCAACATCTGTTGGACTAACTAAGCTGCCTTGTTTTTTAGGCAACCTGCCAATGTAGCCACTAATAGGTGCCTTAACTTGTGTGTAGTTTAGATTAATTTGCGCACTGTTTACCGCTGCGCTAGCTTGCTCAACATTTGCTAATGCAATTTGATGCGTAGTTTTTGCAGTTTGTAATTGAAAGGGAGCTACAACTTTCGCCTGCACTAAAGGCGTAACCTTGTCTACTTCTAATTGAGCGTTTAAAACCGCAGCCTTTGCAGCACTTAAGGCTGCTTTTGCATTGTTCAATTGTGCTCTAAAGGGAAGTTCAGAAATTTGAAATAACAATTGTCCTTTTTGTACCAACTGACCCTCGTTTACTAAAACCCTATCAATCGTTCCGGCAATTTGAGGGCGAATTTCTAAGTCGGAAGCACCCTGTATAGCTGCAGGATAATCTATAAAAGTTTCTTGTGAGGTTTCGTTTACCGTTGCTACAGGTAAAGACATTGCTGGAGTTTCGGCAACTTGTGCTGGAGTTGAGGTACAACTCGACAAAAATAAAACTGCAGCGGTAACCAGCGATATTATTGAAGCGTTAAATAATCTAACATTGTTAGATTTTGGTGTGAAGTCTGGCATATAATTCATGATTATTGGGATTTTAAGTATTTACTTTACGTTTATAATTAATTTAACAGTGTTAGATTTTGGAGCAAAAAATTTTTAATCGTTAATGGATTTGATGATAGCTTTTATGGCACTCCTTAAAATTTCTTGATTTATTGCGTCATTAGCCCCTTTTTGAACTAAGTTAAGTGAAACTAGTCCGTGTATTAACGACCAAAAGGTGTAGTATTTTAAATTAACATCATCATCTGATATTGGAGCTTTGGTAAGCAACTTTTCTATAGCATCATAAAATAGATCAGTTGTATATTCGGCCTCTGGCATCTTCTTGTACATTTCGCAACAGTTTACCTGTACGCCATACATTAGCTGATAAAATTCGCTTTCGGCAAATGCAAAATCCCAATAGGCAAGCCACATTGCTTCCAATTGTTCCTCAGCATTTGTCTTGCCGTCTCTGGCAGCTTTAATTTTTTCGCCTAAAAGGATATATCCTTGTCTGGTGAGTTCAAATAAAATACCTTCTTTATTAGAGAAATACTCGTAAATAATCGGGGCAGTATATTCTATCATATCCGCAATTTTGCGCATACTAAGTGCTGGCCATCCCTCTTGTTTTACAATTTGTAAAGCCGCATCTAAAATACTCTTGCGAGTATCATCTTTTTGACGCTGAATTCTTTCTTTACTTCCCATAGTTAAGTGCTGTATAATAATCTAACACCGTTAAGCAAATGTATAAACAGTTTTGCATTTGCGTATCATCTATTTGTCAGATAAAATTTATATGCGTTTAAACTGGTTCTAACGATATTTTTTGCTTGAACGAATTTTTAAATTTTGAGAAAAGCACTTGCACTGCTAGTCAGATAATTCAGTCCCGTTTTCCGTTACAATCTTTTTGTGTTCCTCGACTACGATCAGAATGACACAAAAAGGATTTCCACTTCAACCGGGTTTAAAAGCAAGTTCTCTGATACTATTTGATGGCTAGGCTTATAATCATTTATTAGTTTAGGCAGTTGGAGTTGCCGGCTGATGGTGCATTAGCTTGTCATTCCGACTTTAGAGGAATCTGCTTTAGTAATCTAATCTGCTGATTCTTCGCTCTGCTCTGAATAACAAGCATCACTTATATCTAATTTCAGAAGGTGAAAACACTAGCAGATAGAAAAAAGGAACCAATACCCTAAAGGGCTTTATCCAATTTCTTAAATGGGCGTCTGGTAATTGTTTTTTTTAGCTTCATCCATTGTTCATCAAAAAAATCGCAAGAAAGATAATTAACCCCCACTCTTAAAGCCTTTAAACCACTCACGCCTTGCAATTCCTCTAACTCCAAATTCTCTAAATCGTCTTGTAAAAAGCCTTGTTCCTGCAAATATTTGATGTATTCTCGATACTCATTTGCTTCGTAGGCATTAAAATAAACCATCGCAATTTTACCGGGTTGCGTTAACCGTTCGTCGGTTCCCTTTATCAAAACCTTGTCGATACGTTTTTTTACTACCTCGTAACGAATGTTGTAGGCTCCTTCAACATCAAATCTCCTTTCATCGTTTCTAAAACTAATATCGATAGGATTTGAGTGGATAAAAATCAACTGTGTTGTAAGTAATGGCCTAGGCATTTGGCTAACCAAACTATTGGTTAAACGGGCAACTTCTACCATTGCCGTAAGTTGCCAAAGACGAATGTTTTTCAAATAAAGTAAATCGAACGGTACATCTGGTGCTATCTCCTGCCCTATGTAAATATCGTACTCTACACCATCAGTTCTAAACTTGGCAAAATAACAAGGATAGGTTTCTTGCAAGCCTTGTTGCGCATCTTCAAGGTATTCGCTAACGGATGTGTTTATAAATTGCATAGAAGTTTCTAACGTTCTTCTATTTGCAAAGGCTTCGCCAGTTTGCGGATTTATACTTTCGAAATAAGATTTAACTATTAAACTTGCATCAGGGTGGCCGATTTCTATATGTTTAAGCATTGGATAAACCTCCAATTCTAAAAACTCATTTAGTAAAGCCTCTTCGCTAGAGCTAATAAAATCATCTATTTTTTTTGCCCACTCGCCACAGTTGAATAGAATTTTATCCAGTAAATCCAGCCTTACAATCTTTCTTAATTCAGACAAGGTCTCATTTAGTTTAGCTAATTGAACCTTTAAATCTTCTTTTAAGGCGTAGTTACGTTCTATAGTAGAACTTTTAATATCTACCGCTCCAAAAAGTGGATACAATCCTTTAAATGTTACCGTATCTATCTCAAGCGTTTTCTTTTTATTCTTGCTTTTCTTTAGATAATCCCACACTACTTGGTTAAATTTCCATTGAACAGATGGCTGTAAGGCGGTAAATTTGTCCTTTAGAACATCGTCCATTTTAAAATTAAACTCTTCTATTCTGTATTGCAAAAGCTGACCTAGTAAAGGCAAGGCCGAATGAAATCTCGATAATAGTTTATCATCCACCACTAAATTTTGCTCTGAATAAATTTCCATTATCCCGGCAAGTTGGTTATTATAAAAAATTGGCACAAACGAATAGGAATTTACTCCGTTCTTTCTTAAGATATCCAAAAACGGAAATTTCTCAATTTTCTCGTCAGTTAGGTTATTAAAAAATACCGGACGTGGATGATCAATATATTCGTTTACTAAAGCAAAAAATGTCTCTTCTTCTATGTCGTATTTTTTTGCCGAATCAAGAAGGATACTTTGAGAATTTAAATCATTATCAAACACAAACTTATTGTTGACCATTAAAAATGGTAACAAGCCAAATTCAATATGTCCGTTACCTGCTAACGTTTTTAAGGCTTGAATTACGTGATCATAAGCCTCTTTTTCGTAAGTGTGATTAACCAATGCATTGCGAATACCATCTATTGCATGTTGCAAGGTTACGTCGGTTAAGGTAATAACGCAAAAGCCATCAAATTTAAATTTCTCTAATGGTAGTAGTTCCGAAAGCAACTCTATCTCGTTACCTTCCTGAATTTTTGCAGAAACAAGCTCAAAGTTTAATTCTGGTAACTCGCCGTCGAAAGTTATATCAACAAATTGCGTATCCGGAATAATATTGTAATAAGTAGTTAAATGGGTATTTGGGTTTTTATAAGCATACAATATTTCGTGTCCAGAAATAGATGTGTAGTTATAAAATCTCTGCAATATCATTTTATAAATAAACTGCAGCTGTTTAGTTTCCTTAGATTCTTCTTTATAACCATTTATTCTTTTTTCTTCCTGGTGTAGGCTGAAAAAATCGTAAAATGCATCAGTACTAAAAAATATACTTTCGGGCACAGGCGTGCTCATTGCCCAATATAAATCTTTTTCGTTAGCCATTAATGGCGTTAAAATAGTGAAGATCAGTTCGAGCGTATCTTTATATTTAGCTAAATCTTCTACTTTAACATCGTTGTTAAGCGCTTCTTCACGCTCTATTTTTTCTAATAAAAAGCGGTAAAATTCGGCCTTTAAAGTTTGTTCTGTTTTAAGTCTGCCCTTTAAGTAAGCTATTAATGGTCTAAAAGATAGGGTATACTCTACCTGACAAGCTACACACACATCTCCGTTAATCTTTATAACACTTGTATTCATCTTTTCTGTTTATTAATATCTAAAGCTCATAGATGCGTACGGATACCAACCTTCGGTTGAGTGCCCCATTACAAATCTGAAAACCGTTAATGATGCTGGAGCAAAATATAAACCTGCGCCAACTCCATGATGCCACTTGTCTGACCTATCATTACTCGCCCAAACCCTTCCAACATCATAAAATCCCATCAATCCTACTTGCCCAGGTAAAACGTAACTTACAAAATCTCCTAATTTGGCTCTAAGTTCTACATTATTATAGAAAGTATGCTGACCAGCAAATCGAAATTGACGATAACCTAACAAATTACCCTGTCCGCCTAAGAATAAACTTTGGTAAAAAGCTGGTTTACCAACAGTTATACCACCACCAAAACGGTTGGCAAGCACCAATTTCGCACGTCCATCAAGATTTTTATATAGTGATATATTTCCTGTAAACTGTCCAAAAGAATTAGAATTGCTGTTCAATCCTTTGTTTGCTGTCCATTTAAAATCTACAAAGCTGCCAAGTGTTGGCAGTAAATCGTTATCGCGGGTATTGTTGCTAAACTTAACTACCAAACCTGCAAAAAACTTGTCTTTATCAACCGTTAAACTATCGTACGAATGCAATTCGGAAGGGATAGCAATAAAACGACCAGCATTATCATCTAAGTCTAATTGATAAAACTGCAAGTTTGTGCCGATGCTAAAACTAGATTTCGGTCTACGCCATCTCAATGCAGTTTCTACATTGTACAAACTAAATCTAGATCTGTAGTACCTAATTCTATCATCAAACTTGGTTTCGTTACCAACGCCAAAGAAGTTTTGCGTATTGTTAGGTGCATAGGCATCTGCATTGATAGTCAAATCTGCTTTGCCAATTAATTTCAACCAATCTCCCTTATAATGAAAACGGTAAGCTTCGGTAGCAAAAGCGTGCAGAAACGAAACATACTGCGAGTTACCATAAGGCTCTTTTCTAAAGCCGGGATTTGTAACCTTGTAATTTAATCCTAAAAGGATTCCATCATCTAAATTATAACCAGCGCTTAAGTTAATTGAACTTCTGCCGTACATATCTTTATTATAGAATGATACGTTTGATGTATCTACGGCAAATTTCTTTCTCAGCATATTTTCGTCATCGCCTTCGAACTTAGAGTTTCCATTTTTACGACCGTAAAGCTGTATACCTTTAGTTGCATTTGGTACGTCGTAAACTTTTTTACCTGCTCCGGCTATTATTCTAAGTTTTATGTTCGATGTTTTGTTATCGATATATAAACTATCATTACCATCTTTAACATATAAACGTACTTCTTTAGTAATTTTTGGGTCGAAGGTATTACTGAAAATCTCTTCTTTGATATTACCTTCTTTTGAAATTTTATTTACCTGAACCTTTAAAAAACCGCCGGTAGAATCGGTAATAACAACTTTTTCGTTTTTATGACTTGCCTGGATATCGACTATACGATTAAAGAAGTGATAAAAATCATTCATCAATTTTGGCAATGATGCTCTACGCTCTTTTAAACGGGTTAAAAACTGATCGTGGCGTAAAGTGTAGTTTGGTTCTGGCAAATGTTTTAATGCCTTTTCAAACACATCGTCAGTCAGTTTATCGCAAAAATCTTTCACTGCAGCATCCCATTCAGCTTCAGTATACTGTGATAAAAGCCTGCTGTTCATCGCTCTTCCTTCCCACAAAAACCAATCTATGTTTTTAATTTCACGTTCGTAGCCTTGCATCATCGGCAAAAGCGATGAACTTTGAGCAAAACGCTGTATAAACCCATCAGATCCGTAAAAAACCTGATCCCTGTCCCTAGGAACAGCAATATAGTTTTTCCCCTTTTTTGTCTTATCGGTTTTCCATCTCCATTGGTCTTCGTGCCTATCCCAATCGCCTATTAAGATATCTAAAGCTCTGGCTCTTAAATAAACACCAGCATCATAGGTGTTGTCGTTATCATCATCCAGCTTTTCAAACATTTTAGTGGTATTGTCCGAATCGCCGATAGGCTCTCTCTCTTCTAACAAACAAAGTGTATTAGCGAAGGAAGCACCATAGTCGCCGAAATTTTTATCCGGCGAAACCCAACCTATAATTGGTGTCGAATGCGGCACATCTACCGCTTTGGCCAAAGTAGGTACAACTAATGCCCCAAAAGGATGTTGTGCAGACATATTGTCTTTTAAGATATCCTTTGCAAAAGTTTCCCTTAAACCTTGTGGCAACAAAACTTCTGGAAATTTTTCTACGCTTCTTAGTACATACTCTTTTCCATCCTTATCTTCTAAACGCAAAGAACGAGATTGGTTACCACCACCCAACTGTGTTGGTTTTAGCCCACCTTTAATTTCAGAAATACGCAATACAGGAAATTTAGTTTCCATGGCGTAGTCCTTGCGATAATTTTCGCCAAATAAAAATCGGTGCAATTTGCCAACGCTATCATAAGAAGGATGAACCTTTACCAAAATGCTATCGGCCTTTATCACCTTCAACTCATTTATTTTAGGTGGTTTTATTTCTTTATACGGTTGGTTGTAAGTAAAAACCTTTACCACGCCTGTATCGGTATAGTTGTAATACTCGTAGCGCATGTCGTTATTTTGCAACTGATCTGCCACCACATAACCTTGGTTAAAATCTTGGTAAAGCGAATTTTTCCCTTTTTTATTAGGATTCATTTTCGCACCTGCACCACTTACAATTTGTAATTGTTTGCTTTTAATTAATTGCAAACCATGCTCATGCCCAGCAGCGTAAATAACGTTTGGCCTATCTCCAAAAACAGCGTTTACGCGTTTAATCATATCCTTGTAAGCCGGATGATTCAAATCTTCTGGACTTAAAAAAGTTGAACGTAAAAACGGATAAAGCGAGCCAATAACTGGCATTGGAATGTATAATTTTTTGTTTAGCGAAGTAAGCGGAAAAAGGTGGTTACGTAGGGTAAAATATCCGCCATGCGAACCATAACTTTGAAATGGATGATGTGAAGCTAACAAGATAACCTTATCTCTATTTTGCTCCATTAAATCCTCCATTTTCGCAATTACCTCGTCTTTGGTATTACAATCGCAGTCGGCACCCGGGTTATCTTTTTTGTAAGGAAACAACCACCACTCGCTATCGTAAGCAATTAAAGTTAATTTATCAGAAAGTTTTATAGCTACGGGGTCTGGACAGCCATTTGCAGGAAGAAGCTTTAAAAGCGGATCGTTAAAAGAAGCTAAATAATCGCCTTGCGCTTTAATTTTCGCTAAACCATTTGGACCAGATTTATCCCAGTCGTGGTTGCCGGGAACGAAGTAAACCGCAGCGCCAGCATCACGCATAGGCTTAAACTGAGAGTTTAAAATGTTACTGGTTTCGGCAAAATCTCCATAACCAGGAATTGCCATCCCGCTTGGGTAAATATTATCACCAAGAAAAAGCGTAGTGGTTTTGCCTTTAATTACGTGTTTGGCAGCGTCTTTCAAAGATTCAAACTGCCCGGTATTCATTTCTCCGGCATCGCCGATAAGAATAACACGGTATTTTACTGATTCTTGCGAAAAGCTACCAAAATAGGCAATTAGTAGCGTAAGCGTAATGGATATTTTTTTAAACATACCGTGTTTGAACGTTAGATAATTACAAAATTAAGGTTTTTTATAGTCGAACCTTAAAATATTACCGGTTTGAGTTTCACTACCTTCATTAGAGATAAATAAGTTCCCATCTTTATCAAAAGCAATTCCTTCTGGCTGATTAAAAGTATTTGAACTAAGGTGGTGCGTACTAATCACGTTGAATTTTTCATCGGCAATTAAAAGCACTTTATTTACCGAAGATACGATAAACCATTGCTTGGTAAGTGGATTTATAGCAAGTGCAGATGGATGAAAGGTGCCCTTTTTCTTTCCGCTCATTTTATCTAACTTACTAACGTCTATCTGAAAAGTTCCCTTTGATTTTAACGAACCATCAGCTTGTAAAGCTAATACGTAACCGCTCGTTTTTTTGGTGTCTTTGTCAACCTTGCAGTTTTTACAAAGTACATAAACATCGCCAGTTGTTTCATTTGCAAACATACCTTCGTACTCACCCTTCGGTATTAAATCTTTGGTTTCCTTTACATTTTCAACTTCTTCTTTGCTCGTTTCCGTTAATGGAAATGTGTAGAAAGTTCCATTACTTTTTAAAAGGATAGCCCAACCTTGCGCTACCGCAACATCTTCATAATCGCCTTTTTTGCCAAATTTAGTTGCTTTATCGTCCTTAGTGCCCAATGGCAAACTAAATAAGACGCCGTCTTCGTCTTGTTGGGCGTAAACAACACTATTGTCGCCTTTGTTAAACGCAATACCGGAAATTTCCTGCAAAATATCTGGCATACTATAACGCTTCGGATTTTCTAAATCATAGCCTTTAGGATTTTGCGCCGCTACAGCTTTTTTCTCGGCACACGACCAACTCGAAAGACTAATTACGAGTGCAAAAACCACCAAAATAAAGTAACGATTTGGTAGGTGGGATATATTATTTTTCATCTTTCTCATCTTCTAATAATTGATATATACGATATTGAGACTGTATTGGCTCGTTTTTGTTAATGATTGGTTCATTTTTTAAATTTTCGTCTAATCTAACTGCCTTAACATTATCTTGCATTTGCAAATCCAAAATAGCCAGAAGTTGTTTTTTTATTTGTTCATCTCGCACCGGAAAACAAACCTCGATTCGGCGATAGATATTTCTATTCATCCAATCTGCAGAACCCAAATATATTTTGGGCTCACCTAAATTATGGAATACAAAAATCCTTCCATGTTCCAAATACCTGTCAACAATTCTGGTTACGGTAATATTTTCACTTTGATTTTCGACGGCGGGAACTAAACGACAAATACCTCTTACAATTAAATTAACTTTTACGCCAGCGTTAGATGCTTCGCACAATTTGCTGATTAAAACCTTCTCTTCTAAATTGTTTAATTTAATAGTTATCGAAGCTTCTTTTCCAGCAAGTGCATTATCAATTTCCCTACTTATTAATGCTAAAAATGTTTCCTGCAGGTTAAATTGAGCAACCAGCAAATGATTGAATTGTATAAAATCCGTGTCTGAAGGTTTTACCCGCTTTGCGAGAAAAATAAAAAGCAACTCCATTTCTCTAAGCAAATCGCTATCGGCCGTCATCAGAATATGATCGGTGTAAAAATTGGCGGTAGTTTCGTTAAAGTTGCCGGTAGCTAATAAGCCTACGTACGAAGTCCTTAACCCCTCTTTGCTTTTTACCAGCGCAATTTTTGCATGTACTTTTAATGCAGTTACGCTATAGCTGATTTTAACCCCAGCCTCCTTCATCTTTTTAGCCCATTTGATATTGTTGGCTTCGTCAAACCTTGCTTTTAGCTCTACCAAAACGGATACTTTTTTACCATTTTTAGCTGCGCTGATTAATGCGTTAACAATTTTAGAGTCGCTGGCAACACGATAAAGCGTAACATAAATTTCCTCTACCTTTGGATTAGTAGCGGCCTCGTTAAAAAAACGTAAAATCGCATCGTAAGATTGATATGGCGTATTTATTAAAATGTCCCTCTTATGGATTTGCTCGCTTAAGGTTTTACCGACAATCAATTTTGGATAGCTTATTTTTTCCCACTTAGGATTTAACAAATTTGATTCCTTAACAGGAAAATCTGCCAAATCTTTTAGGTTATGGTAATTGCCTCCGTCTACCAAATTGGCTTTTTTAAGGTTTAATTTTTCGATAATTAAGCTTAACGTTTCTTCGGGCAAGCCTGGCTGATACAAAAACCTTGTAGCTAAGCCAAAATCGCGTTTTTGCAATTGCTTTTCTAGTTGCTCTGCAAGATTACCTGCATACTCGTCCTTTAGATCAATTTCTGCATCACGAGTAATTTTAAAACTACAACAGCTATTAATTTTTGCATCTGCGAACAACAGGTTCAAATTTGCTTTAATAATATCATCCAGAAAAATTATAACAAGATTATCGCCTTTGGTTATTTTGTAAAACCTAGATAAATGATTTGATGGTATATTTAAAATGGTTGTTTTTTCAACGTCGCCTTGCGTTAAATTAATAACAAAATATAGCGCATTGTTTTCTGGAAAAAACGCTTCATTGCCATTGCTTAAGTCGACCGGTTGGAGGAAAGCTAAAACCTGACTAAGGAAGTAAGAGCTTACTTCTGCTGCAAGCGATTTAGGAATAGGCTTTCCGTAAATAAAATCGATTTTGTTTTGGTGCAGTTGAGGAATTATTATCTCTTTTAAAATTTTCCCGTAGGTTTCTTGTTGTTTATGTATTGTTTCGTTTGCATTAAGCAGTAAGTCATCGGCAATAGAAATTTCGTTGTTGTCTTTTCTACTCAGCTTATCAAGAGCTAGCAAAACTGGCATTCTAACTCTGTAAAACTCATCGAGATTACTCGAATAAATAGCTAGAAAATTGATTTTTTCTAACAAAGGAACGTCATCGGCCAATGCCTCATTTAAAACTCTTTCGTTAAACGAAAGCCAGCTCAGGTCTCTATCAAACAAAATGGGATTTTCGCTTAGCATCTTAATCTAATTTTCCGTAGGCAACGTAAGAAATTATGTATGCTAAAACCGCAGCGATTAAGCCAAACATAAAAATATTGTACGCAGTGCGGATAAACTTGTATTTTCTGCCTAATACCACGCCTTGAGAATATACGTCGGTAATTAAAGTGCCGTACAAGAACTCCTGGTCGTTCATAACCTTAATCATTCCGCTACTGTAATCCTTCAAATCCATTTTATAGAAATTACCAAAAAACAGCAGGTTTACTTTTTTATTCTCGATATCGTGGTTGCTAAAAACACCGTCGGGAATTGATGGTCTGGTGGCAAGAATGGAATAGATTATACAAGATAAACTAACCATTAGCAAAATAAAAGTGGGCACAATTAAAAATGCATTATCTTCCAATCGCCTTAAAACCAAACTCACAATTAACGATAAGATAATGGAATTAACCGTAATTAACAGCTGCGCCTTGTTATCGGCCATATCACTTAAACGCTGGTTGTTGGCCGAGGTAATCCTAAACATGGTTTCAATACCTTTATCGGGTCTCGCTTTGTCTTTTGTATTTAAAAGTTTTTCGCCATCTTTAATTTTCACAGGCGTACTTACCGTTATTTCTTCAACTTTTTCAATTTCATTGAGTTTAACCTTAAGTTTTTCGAGATTTTTAGCTTTCTGATCGTTTAATAGCAATCTGCAATAATCTGTGTGGTAATTGTGCTGACTTAAAAACTCAACATCTTTTTTGCGCCAATCTTTTTTACCTATTTTTTTGCCAAGCAATTCTGCCTCTTTGTGCATTAATTTGCCTTTTTGCCTAAAGTTTTCAGAACCTAGATGAAATAAATCACCATCGCACAAAATACTTTCTAATTGGTTAGTTGGTTTTTGTGGCATTCTGGTAGAGAGAATAACCTGCTTTACATCAGAAATTACTTCGACAGAAACCTTTTTTTCTTTTAAAAAAGCTTCAGAAAGTTCCGTGCTCTTCTCTTCGTGTCGAATAATATCTTCGAAATAACCCGTATCATGGAACCAAGCGGCAGCGTAAACTGTAAAAAAATCTTGATCACTTAATTGGTAATGATTGGCGATTTGTACTGTCGCTTCTACAACATCTTCTGTATGTTTTAGATCGTGGTAAACAAGTCTTGCATCATGATGTTGTTTAAAGTAGTTTAGCACGTAACTTTTAACTTCATCTTGCAATTGTATATAATTCATTTTATTTTTTTGGTTAAATACCTTTGCTTAACGTAGGCAAACTAAGGTTTATTTTAAAGCATAATAACACACCAATATCGGCTTAATGTTTTAAAAATAAACTTTTTTTAATTTAAATTTTAACCAAAGAGAAAGGTTTCAGATTCGCTCTTAAAACTACCTTCAAAAGCGTTGCTCCAGAGGATGTATTTCGACCGCAAAACAACTATACTAGTTATTTGTTAAAAGTCCATATTTCTTTAAAAATGACTACAGAAAAATCGAGATTTCAGTTCCTACCATTTGTGATATGTATAGCCATCCCAATTTGTGTTGGTTTTGTAGGCAGTTTGCTAACTATGGAGTCTGTTAAAACATGGTATACTACCATCAATAAACCATCTTTCAATCCGCCAAATGGCATATTCGGGCCAGTTTGGACAAGTTTGTTTATCTTGATGGGAATTGCAAGCTATTTGGTTTGGAAACAGCGTAAAACATCATCTAGATATTACACCGCTGCCATGCTATATTTGATTCAGTTAGTTTTTAACTTGGGATGGTCATTTCTATTTTTCTACCAGCAACAAATTGGCTTAGCACTTGTAGAAATAATTATCCTTTTAGCGCTAATAATTGCAACCGCAATTAACTTTTACAAAATAAATAAAGTAGCTGGTTGGCTTTTTGTTCCCTATATACTTTGGGTCAGTTTTGCGTCTTATTTAACTTATTCTATTTATATTTTGAATTAATTTTAAAAGAAAAACAATATTTTTATAGGGTGATTTATCCTAAAAAACTATTGATTTTTATGCTGTTGCTTTTAACCACACAAGTTAAAGCGCAAAAAGTTGGCGTAGTTTTAAGTGGTGGCGGTGCCAAAGGCCTATCGCATATTGGCACATTAAAAGCATTAGAGGAAAACAACATTCCGATAGATTACGTAACAGGAACATCTATGGGTGGCATTGTTGGAGCCATGTATGCGGCCGGTTACTCTCCAGCTCAAATAGAAAAAATTGCGTTAAGTTCCGATTTCCAAAACTGGGTAAGCGGTAAGTACGAAAGCGATTACAGTTTCTACTTTCAAAAAAGCAATTTAAACGCATCTATTTTAACTGCTAAATTAGCCATAGATACCAGTTTACGCTTAAGTTTTAGGCCTAACCTAGTAAATGATATCCCTTTGAATTTTGCCTTGCTAGAGCTTTTTTCGCAGGCATCCGCCATTTCTAAAGATAATTTCGACAATCTTTTTGTACCCTACAGATGCATGGTTTCTGATGTTCTATCGCAGAAAAGCATAACCATGAAAAATGGAAGTTTGGCCGAAGCTGTACGTGGTACCATGACAGTGCCGTTGGTTTATCGCCCAATAAAATTAGACGACAAATATGTTTTTGACGGTGGTCTTTACAACAACTTCCCGGCTGATGTTATGAAAACGGAGTTTAAACCAGACTTTGTAATTGGCGCTAACGTTTCATCAAAAACTTTTAACGAATACCCAAAAAACGACGATCGTTTGATGAATCGCTTATTAGTTTACATGTTCCTATCCAAATCAGATTCTACGTTGGTTGGCGAAAATGGTGTCTACATCCAACCAGATTTATCTGATTATAGTGTTACCAACTTTGCACCAGTTGCCGAACTTATAAAACGGGGTTACGACGCCACCATGGCAGACATGGAAAATATCAAATCTCGGGTTAGCAGAAGAGTTTCACCAGAAGAACTGCAAATAAAAAGACAGGCTTTTAACCAAAGAAAACCCGATTTAAAATTCAGTAACGTAAAAGTATCTGGCGTTAACAATCCTCAAAAAAAATACGTAGAACGACTTTTCAAAAGCGATCAACTTACATTTAACTTAGACGATATTAGAAGAGGCTTCTATAAGCTTGTTGCCGATGAAACTTTTGAATCAGTTTATCCAAAAATCGCCTACGAACCTTTATCAGACAGTTATACTTTTGAAATCGTAGCTCAACCAAAAAAGAGTCTTAAAATAGATTTTGGCGGTAATATTTCCTCCAGGCCAATTAGCAATGTGTATTTGGGTTTGCAATACAGCTACCTAAATCGTAAGGCTTACACCTTCGGTGCAAACGTTTATTCGGGCAGGTTTTACGAATCGGCACAGTTAAATGGGCGTATAGACTATCCATCTGGCGTGCCACTATTTTTGGCTGCAGAAATTACATACAACCACTGGAATTACTACAATACCAGCCAAATTTTTATAGAAAACCCAAAACCAACCTACATTGAGCAAGGCGATAGAAAAATAGACTTAAAGTTAGGTATGCCGCTTAACCGAAACGCCCGTTTAATTGCCAATGTAGCTTTTATAAATAACAACGATAATTATAGCCCCACCAATAGTTTTTCTGTGGGCGATGTGTTAGATAGAACCGTTTTTAATGGACTAAGAATCGGAGTAAACTTCGAGAAAAACTCGTTAAATAGAAAACAGTATGCTAACCGAGGTCGTAATTTTTTAGTAAGTATAAATTATAATACCGGCAGAGAAAACTTTACTCCTGGCAATATCCTTATTAATAAGGGTTCCCTGCCCAATCCAGATCCAGTTCAAAGAAGCTTTAGAGAATGGGGCCATGTTAAAGTAAGTAGCGAACAATATTTCTTCCATACTAAAAACTACACTTTAGGTTACTTGTTAGAAGGCGTTGCTTCCAATCAGCCTTTATTTCTAAATTATTATGCAACTATGTTAGCTTCGCCTGCATTTTACCCACTGCAAGATAGCAAATCGCTGTTTTTAGAAAATTTTAGAGCGTCGAGTTATTTGGCGGGCGGCTTAAAAAATGTCTTCGCGTTAAAACGTAATTTCGATTTCCGTTTAGAAGCTTACACGTTTATTCCCTATAAAGAATTTGAACAAAACGGGCCACAAGCTGTTAGGTTAACAAAATCTTTTAGCAAGTTTCGCTATGCCGGAACCGCTGGTTTAGTTTACCATACACCAGTTGGCCCCATAAGTTTTAGCTATAATTTGTACAACGATCCTATAAAAAGACATGGAGTATTACTACATTTAGGCTACTTAATTTATAATAAACGATCTATAGAATAACCGATGAAAAACATTACGCTACTTTTTTTCATGCTAATATCTGGCACAGCCTTTAGCCAAACCGCCGCCATTAATAATTTTATAGTAAAAGAAAGCCTTTTAAAAAACAGCAAGTTAGCCATTATTGCTGCCGATTCTTTAGAAACACCCATCGAAAGTATCAATGGTTCGTACACTTTTAGTGTTAGCGGATTTACCCAACAACTTAATTTTAACAACGGAGTGGCCATTTTACCTATGCAAGTAGATAAATCTACTTTCGTTTACATTAAACATCGCAACGATTTAGGTACACATAGTAAACTGCTTTATGTTTACAAAAAAGATGAAAACTTAAATCCCTTTACCATCAGCCGTGTCTTTTTAATTATTATCCCCTTGTTAATAATTTTCTTGGCCTTTGCATTTAAAAAGTTCATCTACATCGCCATATTTCTACTGGTTATATTTTTCATTTTTAGCTATAGCAACGGTTTAAATATTTCTACGTTTTTCGAAACTACATTCGATTACCTTAAGAATTTGGTATAGATTTTTTAGAAAAACAAAGTTCGTTTGCATCGGCAATTGTAGTCCGGCTTTACGCTTTACTTCGTGCCCGCTTCAATCCGGTTTATAGTACCACGCAAAAAGCGCTTTTGAAACATCGCAAGGGATAGGTATTTAAAGCATTATCTAAACCAACAACTTAGAATTAAACGCCACGGCCTACTTAGGTAAAATAGCTTATTAAAACTAAGTTAAAAAGGCATTCCTATACCGAAGTTGTATTGAAGAAAACGATAGGTATCTGGAGCGTTAGTTATGGCGTAGTTTCGTTTAAAATCTCTTCCTCCACTTAAAAGCTTGCCAATTACCCACTGTTCAGAACCCGTAAACTGCGGATCTTTAACCTTTACACCAACATCAAATCTAAATACGAAAAACTGTACATCGTAACGTAGGCCGAATCCCGTTCCAATAGCAATTTGTTTATGCAATTCTTTTAGGCTGAATTTTGCGTTATTCTGTAAATCATCGTTAGATAGATTCCAAATATTTCCCATATCAACAAAAGTTGCACCTTTAAGCTTGCCTCCGAAAAAGTTTCTACTTAACATATACCTGTACTCCAGATTGCTCTCAAAACGTATATCACCTAATTGATCTAATCCAAAAAGCGAATTTCTTAACTCTGGTGTAGCCAAAACAGCTCTGTTGTAATTTCCTGGTCCTAATGTTCTAGCCTGCCAAGCTCTTATACCGCTAGATCCGCCTGCAAAAAATAACTTTTCAAATGGAACGGTTACCGAATTTCCATGGGCAAAACCAACGCCGGTATTAATTCTTGCAATAAACTGTTTGTCAGGCCCCAGGCTTTTGTACCAGCGCACATCAACCTCCGGACGAACATATTGATTAAACGGCAAACCGAAAACCGTTCCGAAGTCGTCGTTTTTGGCGTCGTGTATGTTACCCAAAGCTCTATTAGCTAATTGCAACAAGTTACCGGCCATGTCTATATTACCCCTAAAATAAATAAAGGATTTATTAGCCAACAGCTTATCTGCGTTTAACGAATAAGCGTACTTAACACCTAACGTAAAGTCTTTTCTACCCAAGAGCAGAATGTTGTATATGTTATTTGATAACGACTCCTGATTAGCATCCGAGTTTTGCGGATCTATCAGTACATTACCAAAACGATATTCGAAATTTAATGGCGTTAAAGAGTGAAGTTTAGATTTTGTTTCTACCCAATCGTACGTTACCGAATTTATAAATACCCTTCTAACCGCAATATCTTTTTGCAAAGCATACAAATAACTAGTTGAGAAAGTGGTAGAAGGCATTCCGTTTTTGCCCATACGCGGAATCGAAAAAGGCAGTATTAATCTCGGCACAGATAAACTTGCACTCATAGCAAAATCTCGCTGGTAGATATCAGAAAAGATAGAAGTATTTTTAGAAATACGAGATTGCAAACCTCCTTTTATCTGAAATTGAAATCGCTCTGCGCCTTTTAAAAAGTTATTATCGGTATAAGTATTACTGATGTTAAAACCAATGGTACCACTATTAAAAGGCAACTCGCCCTCAATCCTATTACTTCTTCTTTTTTGAGGAATAAGCGTTATAATTGGCAACAAAGTATTGGTGCTGTCTGGGTCTTTGCGGTAATCTATTTTAACGTTTTTAAAAACGTTAAGTTCATAAAGCCTATCATAGGTCAGCTTCTCTTTGTTTATATCGTATGTTTCGCCTTCGCGAACAAAATTATACCTCACAATGGGGTTACGTCTAAATTTACCAGACATATCCATAAAAGTTAAGCCTCTAAAATTTTTAAACTGTCCTTTTAAACTGTCGAGATTTAGGTTTTCAGGAAAGCCTTCTGAGTCTGGCGCTATTACCATGTGCGACTCGCCAATGGTATAAACTTTATGGTTTTTCGCTAAACTATCTATCGGATTATCGATAATTAACTTTACGCTTACCTTGCTATTATTCTGGTTAGAATCTGGCGAATACCTTACATACGGACGTACGAAGTCATAATATCCACTTTGGCGCATTACCTGGTAAATCTGCTCTCGCTCGTAGCTCAACGAATCCTCATCATACTGCATGCCTTCACGCAAATGCGTAAAAGTTGGTTTCTTGTTCAGGTAAATTGCTTTTAGGTTGGTATCTGGAATTTGATAAGTAATTTTATTTACAAAAAAAGCCGGGCCAGGTTGCGCTACGAAACGTAGTTTGGCTTTCTTATCTTCCACACTTATTTCAGATTTTACCTTCGCCATAAAAAAACCCTTACTTTTCAAGAATTTTTCTATCTGTGTTCTAGATATTTCTACCAAAGCACTATCTAAAATTGGTGGTGGCGAGCCTAATGGCTTTATATTGCTGGTTTTATACTTGCCATCTTTAGTGTTAAAAATATTATAAATGGCAACGTTAATACCTAAACCACCAGATGGCCGTATATCTTTTTGCACATAATTAAAAGCTTGCTCTTGGTAAGTTTCATCCAAACTGTCTATCTTAACCTTTTTAACTATAGATTGATAATCTTCGATATATTTTGTTGAAGAGCATCCTGCCAAGAAAACAAGAATAAATAGTAATTTTGCAATAAATGGTACCTGTGGCTTATTGTTAAACTTATATGCTTTCAAAATCTCAAATCAGTTTTATAAAATCTCTTCATCAAAAAAAGTATCGCAAAGAAAGTGGAATTTTTATTATTGAAGGTATAAAATCTATCACAGAATTTATAAACTCCAATTACCAATTACATAGCATATATTATACCGCACAATTTGCGCCCTTATTGCCTAAAAACACAGCAAATATAAAGTTATTTGAAGTAAACAACGCCGAATTAGGTAAGATTAGTACGTTGCAAACGCCACAAGGTATTTTAGCTTTGGTAAATATTCCTGCTAAACAAAAATTAGAACCTAAAAGTTTGCAAAACTGTTTTTCTTTAGTATTGGATGATGTGCAGGATCCAGGGAATTTTGGCACAATAATTAGAACGGCAGATTGGTTTGGAATAAAAAATGTTATCTGCTCCGAAAATACTGTAGAAGCCTATAATCCTAAAACGGTACAATCTACTATGGGCTCGCTTTGCAGGGTTAATTTATTTTATACCGATTTAAATAGTTTTCTGGCTGATACAAAAGTTCCCATTTTTGGTGCATTATTAGAGGGAAACAACATTTACAAAACCGACTGGGGTAACGAAGGACTTATTTTATTAGGAAACGAAGGGCATGGAATAAACAAAAATCTGATAGAAAAAATTACAAAACCGATAACTATCCCTAGATTTGGAGATGCAGAATCGCTAAATGTGGCAGTATCTGCTGCAATATTTTGTAGCGAAATTAAAAGAGGAAATAATTAATTTGAAATAAAAGCATTTCTGCTTTGCATCATAAAGATTAATTACTATTTTTGCAACCTTGAATTTAAAAGGTCGAGTGGCCGAGTGGCTAGGCAGAGGTCTGCAAAACCTTGTACAGCGGTTCGAATCCGCTCTCGACCTCAGATTATTATTAAAAAAGATATAAAGCTAATTATCATGGCAGTAACAAGATTAAAAAGAAAAGACAGATACAATAAAAACGTTTCTCGTTTAGAAGTTAAAAACTTAAAATTAGCTACTAACCTAGAGTTAGGTAGTCGTTCTCAACAATCTACAAAAGATCAGTTGGCTAAAAACAATGCTGTATTAGCTAAATTAGTAGCTAGCGCATAGTTTTAGATTTTTCTTAAAAAACTTTAAGCACTTCAAATATTTTTGAGGTGCTTTTTTTATGCTTTTAAATTTCTAAAAAAGCTTCCTGGTTTTCTAAAATTCTCGCTTTAGCTAATGTTTTTTTAGCTATAAATCTCTACTTTCTTCTTACTACCGCAGTAGAAATGAATTGATTTATTGAAAAAATCAAAACCAAACCATTCTCAAATTCCTTATTATATAAAACACTAAGGTTATACTTAAATACTATAATTATGAAAAAAGAAAGTGTACTGGTTGAGCGAACATTTGATACGCCTATAGCTAAAGTTTGGAGCGCAATTAGCGACAACTCGGAATTAAAAGAATGGTATTTTGATATTGAAGAATTTGAACCGAAAGTTGGCTTTACATTTGATTTTTTAGCTGGTAGCGAAGAGAAAAAGTTTTTTCACCTTTGCGAAGTTACAGAGGTAGAGGAAGAAAAAAAACTGGCTTACACTTGGAGATATGACAATTATCCAGGAAATTCTACCGTTTGTTGGGAACTTAAACCAGTTGGCGAAAAGACTTTGCTTAGATTAACCCATACCGGATTGGAAACTTTTGCAGAAGCAGGACCAGAGTTTACAAAAGAAAGCTTTACAGAAGGCTGGAATTATTTTATGCACGATGCATTAAAAAACTATATCGAAGGATAAAACAACACGCATAGAAACGTGGCGAGCAAAAAACAATCAACTCAAGCTTTGCTACGTTTCTATGCGATAATTCAAATTACTACTAGTAAAAAAAATCCCGATAGGTTAATACGGATAAGATTAAAAAGTTAAATTTGGTTTAAAACCAAACAATGGAAACAATAAAAACCATATCCAATTATATCAAATCCTTTCCAGAGGAAACACAAATTCTACTTAACCAAATTTACCACACGATTAAGAAAGTGGCTCCAGATGCAACGGAAAGCATCAGCTATGGTATTCCAGCATTTAAATTAAACGGAAAACCATTGGTTTATTTTGCAGGACTTAAAAACCATATCGGCTTTTACGCAACCCCAACTGGCCACGAAGCATTTGTCAATGAATTATCTAAATACAAACAAGGAAAAGGATCGGTACAATTTCCGTTAAAGGAAGCTATGCCCTTAGAATTGATTGCAAGAATTACAAAATTTAGAGTGGATGAAAATTTAAAAAAGAAGTAGAAAAGCCATGGTGTTTAGTTAACCAAAGCTTTACAAATTTGTTTAATTAATCCTGGCCCTTCATAAATAAAACCGGTATACAGTTGCACTAAACTTGCACCAGCTTCTATTTTTTCTTTTGCATCTGCTGCAGAATGTATGCCTCCTACCCCAATAATCGGGAAAGATTTATTAGATTTTTCTGCTAAATATCTAATTACTTCTGTAGATCTTTTTGTAAGTGGTTTACCGCTCAAACCGCCCATTTCGTTTTTAACTTTCTCTTCGCTGTAAAGTCCATTCCTATCAATTGTTGTGTTTGTAGCAATTACGCCGGCTATACCGGTTTCCTTTACAATTTCCACAATGTCATCCAGCTGTTCGTCTGTTAAATCGGGTGCAATTTTAAGCAGAATAGGTCTCGAAATATCATTTTTCTTATTTCGTTGTTGCAAGGTATTTAACAATTGCATTAAAGGTTCCTTTTCTTGCAAAGCACGTAAACCTGGGGTATTTGGCGAGCTAACGTTAACTACAAAATAATCTACCACATCAAACAAACGGTCGAAACATTTAATGTAATCGCTCACCGCGTCTTCGTTAGGCGTAGCTTTGTTCTTGCCAATATTGCCTCCAACCACAATATGAGGATGGCTTTCTTTCAACAATCGCAAACGTTCCGCCATCACATCAACTCCTTTGTTATTAAAGCCCATGCGGTTAATAATAGCTTCATCTGCTTGCAAACGAAACATACGTGGCTTATCGTTTCCGGGCTGAGGGAGTGGCGTAACGGTGCCAACTTCAATAAAACCAAAACCCAGATTGCTTAATGCCTCAACATATTCCCCGTTTTTGTCAAAACCAGCGGCCATACCTACCGGGTTTTTGAATTTAATACCAAAAACTTCCCTTTCTAAACCTTTAATGCTAATATCATAACTACCTCTAATAATGGTTTTGCCCAAAGGGAAGTAATCATTGAACCACTTTAAGCGTTTTACCACAAAGTGATGGACTTTTTCAGGGTCAAATTTAAAAAAAACAGGTTTGATTAGGCGATACATGGCACGAAGATAAATAAAAAATCAAAAGTTAAATTTGAGTATTTATTTTTTTGAAAAGCAACAGCATCATCAATGGCAAAAACAGTCCTTTGCTCTGCTCAAATGGCTGGCGCTACGCTTGCCATAACCGCGTCGCCAAGGTTTATTATACAAAGCCGGTATCGTAAACTCAAGTCGTTATGTTCAAAATAAGTTTTCTTATTAGAGCCAGCAACCAATTATATCATCCGTAAACTCACTGACAAAAAAAAGCTCATCTCTTAAAAACCTCCGATTTCAGTTCAACCTATTGAAAATGAACTGTGTTAACTAAACCCGATTGAAATGAAAAGCCCGCAAACGAGTTTACGAGTGCGGACTTGTAATAAAAAGCGGGACTGCCGTCTAATAACAGCAGAGCTAGCCTTTTCTAAAATTTTTAATGGCGTCGGTACTAATATGCTGCCGTAAACTGTTCTTGATGATGGGCATTGTTCTCCAACTCATCGGCAATTACTACAGCTAAATCTTCGCCAGACAAGATCGAACGTCCTTGCTCGTTAAAAACTGGACTTGTTTTGCCTAAACGATAGTTACCAGTACGGCCAGTTGTTATGCCTGGGTGCATTTCAATAGCCGGGCTAAAGAACAACCAATCTAACTCTGTTTCTTCTTTTAGCGTATTAAAATAATCTCTCACTGCAGATGCCCCAGGATAAATTTCGGCCGGAAAATCAGGACCATCGACCAATTGTTTCCCATCTATTTGCAAGGTACCAGCACCACCAATAAAAATATAGCGCTTAACACCCGATGCTTTTACACCTTTTTGAATGGCATTTGCACCAATAACCGTATCGTTGTAAAGATTTGGATTAGTCCAGCCTGCGTTAAACGCACTTACAACAGCGTCGGCACCTTTTAGCGTTTGGGCCAACTTTTCGGTATCCAACACGTCAACCGCTACCTTAGTAAGTTTTTCGTTTTCATTTTCTATTTTTTCCGTACTACGAGCTATTGCTACAACTTCATGACCGCGAGAAGTTAACTCGTTTACTAAATTTTTGCCAACAAAACCTGTGGCTCCTATTACTGCTACTTTCATGTTTTTTAGTATTGCGATAAGCGAATTTGCATTCTTAGTTTAATTTCACTCATCTGTTTTATAAATTAATTAATTGTAATATTATTTGTTACAGTTTATATCAAAAAAATTTTATCCGAATTGCTGACTGAAATCAGCCAGCGTTTTTTTATTCAACTGATCTATCAAAATCTTTTCTGTATCGTTATATAAATTATTTAAATGCTTGTTAATGTCTTTACCAACCGGACATTTAGGGTTGGGTGTATTTTTTTGGTGGCCTAATAACGAAAGTTGCTTAACACTATTGTAAACTGCTGCCAAAGTAATTTCTTTGGCCGAAACAGCTAGTGTACTGCCTCCATTTTTACCTTCTTTACTCTGTACGAAACCATGCTTACGCAAACTACTTAGCTCTTTACGCACCAAAACCGGGTTTATATTAATACTGCCGGCCAAATATTCAGAAGACAAGAGCTCGCCTTTTGCCTGATCTAGCAAAGTTAATAGGTGCAAAGCAATAGCAAATCTTCCGTTATTCATTCTGTAATTATTTTTATTACAGTACAAATGTAGGTGTTATTTTCGAATCTGAAGAATTTTAGCAAAAAAAATGCAACAGCTCAGCTTTCACCAAACTGGCTTTAGTTAAATTAGCTACACATGCCATTGAGATTGCTCCATAAAACGCAATTGGATTTGACCAAATTTACTAGGGTTAGTTTTCAAAAACTTATCCTTTAAAACGGCAATAAAAATCGTATTTTTGCGCTGAAATGATTTCTATAAACGACTTAACCTTTTTAATTGGCTCTAGAGCCTTATACGACGAAGCGAACTGGCATATTAAACCGGGCGACAGAGTTGGACTTATTGGCGCCAATGGTACCGGAAAATCTACGTTATTAAAGATAATTGTAGGTGAATATGCGCCGTCTTCGGGCAGTGTTTCTATGGCGAAGGATCTAAAAATTGGTTATTTGAACCAAGATTTACTTTCGTACGAATCTCACCACACCATTTTACACGTTGCAATGGAGGCTTTTGAACGCCAAAATCAATTGCACGACGAGATTGAAGAACTGCTAAAAAAAATTGAGACCGACTACAGTGAAGAGACTCTTTATAAACTAAGCGATAAACAGCAAGAGTTTGAGGCATTAGATGGCTATAACATCGAATACAGAGCTAATGAAATTTTAGCGGGTTTAGGTTTTAGCACAGCTGATCAGCATCGCCCTTTAAATACCTTTTCTGGAGGCTGGCGTATGCGTGTAATGTTGGCCAAAATTCTTTTGCAAACTCCTGATATTTTATTACTGGATGAGCCTACCAACCACATGGACTTACCATCTATTAAATGGTTAGAAACATATCTAGGTAGTTTTGAAGGCGCAATCGTAATCGTATCCCACGATAGGTATTTCTTAGATAAAATTGTTCGTAAAACAGTTGAATCTAGAAAAGGTAAACTGACCGTTTATGCCGGAAATTACTCATTCTATGTTGAAGAAAAATCTTTAAGAGGCGAGATTCAGAAAGGCGAATTTAAAAACCAGCAAGCTAAGATTAAGCAAGAAGAACGTTTAATTGAACGTTTTAAAGCTAAAGCGAGCAAAGCCAAAATGGCGCAGTCGCGTATGAAAGCTTTAGATAAAATGGAGCGTGTTGAGGATGTTGATGATGACAACCCAACCGTTAACTTCAGCTTTAAATTTACTAAACCAAGTGGCAGGCATGTAATTAAGGTGGAAAATGTTACCAAGGCTTATCCGAATATCGATATTTTGGAAAACGCCGATGGTCTGATTGAAAAAGGCGACAAAATTGCCTTAATTGGAGCTAATGGTAAAGGTAAGTCTACGTTATTACGTATGATTGCTGGAGCTGAAAGTTTTGCTCAAGGAAAAATTGAAACCGGACATAACGTTACCACAACTTTCTTTGCACAGCACCAATTAGAATCTTTGCACTTAGACAATACGATTTTAGAGGAGTTGCAAGCCTTTGCCCCAAAACATACCGATACAGAACTACGTAGTATTTTAGGCTGTTTCTTGTTTACTGGCGATGATGTTTTCAAGAAAATTAAAGTACTCTCTGGAGGAGAAAAATCTAGAGTTGCCTTAGCGAAATCGTTAACGACAGACTCAAACTTCTTAATTTTGGATGAGCCTACCAACCACTTGGACATACAGTCGGTAAATATTTTAATTCAGGCTTTACAACAGTACGAAGGAACATTTATATCTGTTTCTCACGATAGGTATTTCTTAGATAATGTGGCCAACAAAATTTGGTTTATAGAAGAAGAAAAAATTAAGGAATATCCAGGAACTTATGCCGAGTACGAGGAATGGAACAGTAAAAGGGTAATTCCTGCGCCAAAACCGATTCCGGTAAAACCTACTACCGAAGAGAAGAAAAAACCTGCCGAACCTGCTCCTGCAAATGTGCAACAGCAATTAAAAAAGCTAAACGATAAGTTGAAAAAAGCCGAAGAAGAGATTTCGGTTTTTGAAGCAAGCGTTAAAGATGCCGAGGCTGAATTGGCTAAGGAGGAAGTTTTTTCAAATCAGCATAAATTAGACGAAGCCAACAAAAAATACATGGCCGAAAAAGCATTGTTAGATCACGCCCAAAAAACTTGGGAAGATTTAGCAAATGAAATAATGGAATTGGAGGGATAATTTTTTAGTTTTAACCAAAGATATAAGGATGCACACGGATTTATTTCTTTGTGCATTTTTATTTCAACCATATTGATTACGAATAAGTAGGTAGATATAGAAATTTAAAATGGGTAAATTGTATAAGTTATTTTTCGGATTCTTTCTATTACTGTTGTGTAGCCTTAGTTGCTTTGCACAAAATCCAGTTTTGGTTTACGACAACAAAATCTATCAACCCAACATTAAAACCGTTGAGTGTTATAATTCTAAAAAAGAACAATCATTTCCCATCATCGCTTTAAAAAGTAGCGAAACCATAACTTTTGCCTTTGATGATTTACATGGTGGCAACAAAAACTACAATTACACCATCGAACACTGTACTTACGATTGGAAGCCGTCGAAAATTAATGCGATGGATTATCTCGAATCTTTTAAGGAGGATATTATTTTCAACTATAGATATTCTTTTAACACGCTACAAAAGTTTACGCATTATCAGCTCACTTTACCAAACGAGCAAATAAAACCAAAACTTGCCGGCAATTACATATTAAAGGTTTACGAAAACGGAAACCCGAAGCAAGTTGTAGTTACGCAACGCTTTTACGTAAGTAATAATGCGGTAAATGTGGGTGCGGACATAGTTCCAAGTAATCAGGTGCAATACAGAAACAGCAAACAAAAAGTAAACTTTTCTGTGTTTCATCAAATGCCTATTGCCAACCCTTATATGGATGTAAAAGCGGTAGTAATGCAAAATGCAAACCCGCAAACTGCTATACTGAATACTAAACCTGCTTTTGTAAAACCTGGCTCTTTAGTTTACAACGATCTAAATACCAACGAATTTTGGGCCGGCAACGAATTTAGAAAGTTTGACACAAGAAGTTTTAGGTATAAAGCAGAACATGTACAAGATATTTATAGAGACACTGTCTTAACGGTAATTCTTTTTACCGATCAACCGTACGGAAACAGTAAATACAGCAATCAGTTCGATGAAAATGGCAACTTTTTTATCCGAAATCAAGATGGACGAGACAATATTACCGATAGTGATTACGCAAACGTGCTATTCACCTTAAAAGCAAATCCGCAAAGCGCAAAAGGTAATGTTTATTTAGCCGGGCGATTTAACAATTACATGCTAACCGACGACAGTAAACTGTCTTTCGATGCTAGCAGGCAACGTTATTACACCAACTTAAAGTTAAAACAAGGCTTATATGATTTTAAGTACGTTTGGGTTGACGAAAATGGAAAATATGACGATACCATTTTTGAGGGCTCTTTTTTTGAGACCGACAACACTTACCAGGTTTTGGTTTACTACAAAAAACCTGGAGGCCGTTGGGATGAGTTAGTAGGCTTTGTAAATGTTAATTCTGTTAAAAAATAAATTAGTTTCTCGTTGTTCGTCTATCATTTTAAACGAGCAACGAAAAACGAACATCGAACTAAACCTTCAGAAGCCAAACAGAAACACTTCCGGCAGGGCATAAAAACTCCCCGAAACCTTCTTCATTTATCACCACCTCTTCGGTTCGGTAACCTAAAACATCTATAAAAGTTTTGCCAGCAAACTTCGCCCCTACTTCCATCGTTTTAAACCCTTCCTCGCCATTGCTTAGTAAAATTGCAAGCCCAGAATTTTCGTGCTCCTCGTCCCCTTCTCTAGTCCACCCGATACAATTCGGATGATCTAAATAATCGCGTTGCAAACCGTATGCTAACAAATCTCTTACTTTTAACATCTTTGGCAAACTAGCTACTGCCTTTAAATCAATTTTATTTCCCTCCTCTTCGTAACTAGCATCGTACAGGTCTGTGTAAAACACACAAGGAATTCCACCTTCTCTCAATAAAATCATAGCGTAAGCTAATGGCCTAAACCATTCTTCAACAAAAGACTCCAAAGATTGTAAAGGTTGCGAATCATGATTATCTACAAAAGTTACAGAAACTAGAGGGTTGTTCTGCACCAATGTATTATCAAAAATTGTTGTTAAATCATACTCCTTACCAGCCTGCGCAGCCAAATAAAAGTTATGGTGTAAAAGCGAATCAAAAAGTTGGGTTCGGCCACCAGTAGCGTCTACGTAACTTTCCAACTCCGCTATATCATCTATAACCCAGTTCTCCGCAACAATTAGCAACTCCTTATCGCAAGCCTCACGCATGGCATCAATCCATTCGTTTAAAAATTCTGTAGAAATATGCTTCACCGCATCAAGCCTAAAGCCATCTAAATTTGCAGTTTCGAAATACCATTTACCCCAATTTTTAAGCTCTTCGCGTACAGCCGGATTTCTAAAATCGATATCATTGTACATCAGGTAATCGTAATTACCCATTTCTTTAGATGGTACATCTTCCCAACCTTCTCCATATTCGTTTTGGATTGCAAAAATCGACGCCTCTTTCAAATCTTCGGCCCAATCTACTCCGCTAAAACATCTAAAGTCCCAAATAAACTCAGAGTATTTACCTTGCCTACCCGGAAATGTAAACTTTGTCCAAGCCTCTATCTCCAAATTTTCAGAAATAAATTCGTTTCTATCCTCTTCATTAACTCGTTTTACGGTAACTTTCTCCAGCTCATCGCCACCCGCCTTATGATTAAAAATGGTATCGGCAATAACAGAAATACCCTTTTCATGCAAAGCATTAATTGCAGCTAAATATTCTTCTTTGCTACCATACTTTGTGCTCACGCTATTTTTCTGGTCAAATTCGCCTAAATCGTATAAATCATACGTATCGTAACCTATAGAATACCCGCCATTTGTGCCTTTATACGCTGGCGGAAACCAAACACCAGTAATACCTAATTTTGCTAAATTATCTGCCTCGTTACGAGCTTTGGTCCATAAATTTTCTTCTTCATTGTAATACCAATGAAAATATTGAATGAGCGTAGTATTTCGCATAGTTTAGGGTTTAGAACACTAATAACCCTAAATGTTGATTTATGTTTGATGAATTTATTTTTCTGGAAACGAAAGTGAATTTTTCATAGCATCTGTAGCCCCGCTTTCTGTTGCAATCTTTTTACCTATAATCTCCCCTGAAGGGGAATGGTAAAAAGTATTTCCACGGCAATCGGGTTTAATTTACGCGGGTTCCGCTCTCATAGTTTATGTAATAATAAAACTATCCTTTTTAAGAAATCTAACAATTTAACACTCAAACACTTTAGCAGGACTTATGGATAACTTTTCACTTTCCACTTTTTACTTCCTACTTTTTCTCTATATTTGCGCAATCCTTGTTCAATGCAAAAAAGAACTCTTTTAGACGGTCAGAAATTCCAAATCACAATTAAGCGACTTTGTCATCAATTAATTGAGAACCACAACGATTTTTCTAATACTGTATTAATCGGAATACAGCCCAGAGGAACCTATTTCGCAGATCGCGTACACCAAGAACTTACCACAATATTAAAATCGAATACCATAAAAAAGGGTCATTTAGACATAACTTTTTTTAGGGATGATTTTAGACGAAAAGATGGTCTAGTAACAGCAAGCAGCAATACCATAGATTTTATTATCGAAGGCAAACAGGTTATCTTAATTGATGACGTGCTGTGGACCGGTCGTACAATCCGTTCTGCAATGGATGCGCTGTTAGCTTACGGCCGACCAGAAAAAGTGGAGTTAATGGTGCTAATTGACCGCAGGTTTAGCAGACATTTACCTATTGAGCCAAATTACATCGGTCAGCAGGTAGATTGTATAGACTCGCAAAAGGTTAAGGTAAGCTGGACAGAACAAGAAGGCAAAGACAAAGTGGTTTTATTATCAGAAAAGCAATAAGTAAGAAATGGCAGCAGAAAAACTATCAACCCGACATCTTTTAGGAATTAAAGACATTAACCTGAATGATATTGAATTGATTTTCGAAACTGCTGACAATTTTAAGGATGTTATTAACAGACCAATTAAAAAGGTTCCATCTTTAAGAGACATTACCATTGCTAACATTTTTTTCGAAAACTCTACCCGTACCAAACTTTCTTTTGAACTTGCTGAAAAAAGACTTTCGGCAGATGTGGTAAATTTTGCAGCTTCTTCTTCATCAGTTAGTAAAGGCGAAACCTTAATAGATACGGTTAACAACATATTGGCCATGAAGGTTGATATGGTGGTAATGCGCCATCCTTACGCTGGTGCAGGCCAGTTTTTAAGCCGACACATAAACGCACAAATTGTAAACGCTGGAGATGGCGCACACGAACATCCTACACAAGCCCTGCTTGATGCTTTTTCTATCCGCCAGAAATTAGGCGATGTTAGAGGCAAAAAAGTAGTAATTGTGGGTGATATTTTACACTCTAGAGTTGCCATTTCTAATATTCTATGCTTACAAAAACTTGGTGCAGAGGTTATGGTTTGTGGCCCTACTACTTTAATACCGAGGCATATTGCCGCATTGGGCGTTAAAGTTGAGCACGATTTAAGAAAAGCCTTAAACTGGTGCGATGTTGCCAATATGCTACGTATACAGTTAGAGCGTATGGATATTAAATATTTTCCAACCGGAAGAGAATATTCTATGATGTATGGCTTAAATAAAGAAATTTTAGATAGCCTAGACAAAGAAATTATCGTAATGCATCCTGGTCCAATTAATCGCGGTGTAGAAATTACAAGCGATGTTGCAGATAGCAAACAATCTATAATTTTAGAACAGGTAGAAAATGGCGTAGCCGTTAGAATGGCTGTTTTGTACCTACTTGCCAGCCAAAACGATTAAATATTTTAGCTTAAAGTATTTGGTAACTAGCTAATTAAATAGCCTGCTTACCAACTTCCTTACAATCCAACAACATTTTAAAAAACTTACCGTTAAAACAGTGTTATCAACAGATGTTAATTACTTCTGTTGATAAGCTTTGATACTATTTCTAATTTAGTACCAACCATATTTGAAACCTATGCAGAAGAAATTTTTATTTGTGCCCCTAATGTTAGTTGGCGGTGTTAGCGCCAGTTTTGCCCAAGTAAGTCCGTTAATAAATCTCAATAAAAACTACCAAAGTGGCCTAGAGCTATTACACAAAGAAAAATACGTTGCAGCTTCGCAACAATTTAAACTGGTAGAGCAATCTAGAGCCAAGGCTAGTACCCAACAAGAAAGTAACGCAGAACTTTCGTTAATTAAAGAAAACGCAAAATTTTACGCAGCGGTTTGCGCTTTAGAATTGGGCAACGATGATGCGGAAAATTTATTTATGGAGTTTATTAGAGAATATCCACTAAACTCTAATACTAAGCTAGCTTACTTCCATGTAGGTAAATCTTATTTTGCACAAAATAATTATGCTAAGGCTTTAGAATGGTTCGAGAAAACAGATCCTTCTTCACTTTCGCAAAAACAAAGGTTAGAATATCAGTTCAAACAAGGCTACGCCTACTTCCAATTAAACGATTTTGAAAAAGCCGAGCCACTTTTCGAAGCGGTAAAAAAAGAAGATTCTCAGTTTAAAGAGAGTGCAACCTATTACTTTGCCTATATCAATTATCTTAATAAGGAATACAAAACTGCGCTTGCAAACTTCGAGAAGCTAAAAGGCTCTCCTACTTACGAGGCAAGTTACCCTTACTACATCACTTCGATGTATTATTTAGATCAGCGTTACGATGATGTAATTGAATACGCTATACCGGCAATTGCAAAAACCAAACAACAGTTTGAGCCAGAAATGCTGAGCTTGGTGGCAGCATCTTATTTTGCTAAAAGCGAATTCAAAAACTCGGAAAAATATTTTGCAGAATTTTATTCGAAAGACAAAAATCAAACTAAAAACAATCTTTTTATTTACCAGTATGGTTACTCATTGTTCCAAAATGCTAAATATAAAGAAGCTATTACCGTACTCGAAAAACTCAATGCAGACGATGTTTACCTGCAAAATGGCATGCATACTTTAGGTAGAGCATCGTTAAAATTAAACAACAAAGAAAAAGCTAGAAGTGCGTTTTTCAGAGCTTCTAGATTAGATTTCGACAAAAATATACAAGAAGAAGCTTGGTTAAGTTATACTAGATTAAGCTATGAACTAGAGTTTAACTCTCAGGCTTTAGAATCTATCCAAGCGTTTATCAAACAGTTCCCGGCGTCTAAAAAAATGAATGAGGCTAGAATTCTTCAGGCCGAAATTCTTTTAACCAGCAAAAACTACCAAACAGCAATTGATATTCTTGAGCCTTTGCAAAACAAATCTCAGGAAGCAAAAGAAGCTTACCAAAAAGCAACTTATTTCAGAGGGCTCGAGTATTACAATGAAAGAGCTTTTCCTAATGCTTTATCAATGTTCTTACGTTCTGGAAACTTTAAAGAAGACAAAGAAATTTATGCTTTAAGCGTTTACTGGATGGCGGAATCTATGTACGAACTTAGAAAATATGGCGAAGCGGTTAAAACTTTCGAGCAATTCTTAGAATTGCCTGCAGCAGAAAAAACCGACGTTTACAATTTCGCAAATTACGCTTTAGGATATTCGGCTTTTGAAGACGAAAAATATACAAAGGCAGCAAATTATTTCGAACGCTTTTTAAGAGGAAACGATAAAGATGCTAAAACCGTTACCGATGCTACTATTCGTTTGGCAGATGCTTATTTCGTAAACAAAAACTACGGCGATGCAATGACTAACTACAATAAAATCATCAATGGTAAATTAACCGGCGAAGATTATGCATTGTTTCAACGCGGTATGATACAGGGCTTGCAAAAACAAGAAGACAGTAAGATTACTACCATGCAAAGTTTGCTAAGCAAGTTCCCTAGTTCTAACTATGCTGACGACGCTGGTTTCGAAACTGCATACACTTATTTCGACAAAGGAAACTTTGATAAAGCTAAATCAGATTTAGTAGATCTTGTAGCCAAATATCCGCGTAGTAGTTATGTTCCTCGTGCATTGGTAACCATTGGTTTAGTTCAATATAACCAGGATCAGGATGAGCCAGCGTTAGAATCTTTTAAAAAAGTAATTAGAGATTATCCGAGTGCTCCAGAAGCAAAACAAGCTTTAGAATCAATAAAAAACATCTATGTAGATAAAGGAGACGCAAACGGTTTTATCGCTTATGCAGGCACAACTCCGCTAGGAAATTATTCTAACAGCGAACAAGACAATATCGTTTTCCAAGCTGCTAATAATATTTATTTAAGAGGAGATGCTAAAGGTGCATTCGAAGCTATTAATGCGTATTTTGATAAGTTTCCAAAAGCGATACATGATAAAGAAGCTAAATTTATTAGAGCCGAGTCATTGGTAAAATTAGGTCGTTCTGCGGAAGCTATTGCCGATTACGATTACATCCTGAATGATTGGACCAGCGACTATACGGAGCGTTCTCTAGTTAGCGTTTCAAAGGTATTAATGGCCGAAGGAAAATACAACGAAGCCATTGTTTACCTAAAAAGGTTAGAGACAACAGCCGACTATAAAGTTCACTACAGTTATGCGGTTAATAACTTACTTAAAGCCTATAACGCTTTGGGCATGGCCGATGACATGATGAAATATGCAGAAATTATTAAAACTGCCGATAAATCATCTGAAGAGGAAAAAAACAGCTCCGATTTATTCATCGGTAAAGCCTATATGCTTAAAGCTGATACAGCGCAGGCGGTTAAAGCATTTAACAATGTGGTAGTCAAAACAAAAACCATCGCGGCAGCAGAGGCAAAATACAACTTAGCCCTGGTTCAATATGCCAAAGGCGATTATAAAACTTCGCAAAAAACCTGTTTCGATTTAATAAACAACATGCCTTCTTACGATTATTGGGTGGCTAAATCTTTCATTTTATTATCTGATAATTACTTAGCGCTTAAAGACAAATTACAAGCGAAAAGTACCTTATTAAGTATTATAGATAATTACGACGGCAAGGATGATATTATCCCTACCGCAAAAGAAAAATTAGCAAAAATAAACTAGACCAAAACATGAGATTAGATAAGACCTTATATAGCGCTTTATGCCTTTTAGTTGCTGGTAATTTTGCCGCAAAAGCTCAAGATGTTAAGCCACCAGAAAAAACAGTTAGCGAAGAAATTGAAGTAGTAAGACCATACAAACCGGTTTTAGCAGAAGCGGTAAAGTTAAGACGAAGCCCAGATTTGAATAATGTTGCTACTTATAAAGCAAAATTCAACTACGTTATAACCGATAGAAAATTAGAGTTAAACTCTGATATACAGAAACTACAGGCGCAACGTTTGGCTGATGAAAAAGCAGCACAGCTTGTTAACAATTATGTAAAAGGTGGTATTGGTTCTTTAAGTACCATCTTGGCCGAAGCCTATGTTGGCACAGACAAAGACGAAGCCCTACAAGCAGGTGCTTTTTTTAGGCATTTTAGCCAAGAAGGCAAGCTAAACAAGCAAAATGATAACGAACAACAGTTAAGTGTTTTTGGCCGTAGCATTGGCGAAAAAGTAACGTTAAATGGTCGTATTAACTATCAACGTCATGGCCTTTTCTTTTATGGTATCGATGGTTTAAATCCAACTTTAAATCCCGATCCGGCTAGGCAAGTATTTAACTTTTTTGAATTAGAAGGAGAAGTAATTAACAAATACACGCCAGATGAAAACGCCTTAAGCTATGCAGCTAAAGTTAACGCTTATACTTTTAGCGATAAATTTGACGCTAGAGAGCAAACTGTTACATTAACCGGTTACATGAACAAGAGAATTAGCAGTTTTAATTTAGGCTTAGCAGCTGCTGCTGAATTAGGTAAAACCAAAGATTTAAATACGAGTTTTTCAAATAACCTATTACGTTTAAATCCATACATCAAATTACAGGCGAGCGGCGTAAAAATAACTGCCGGTGTTAATATGGTTCAGGAGTTTGGCGATAAATCTAAAACCAGAATTTTCCCGGCTGTAACTGCAGACTTCACACTTATTCCAGAATTTTTGCAAGTTTTTGGAGAAGTTAAAGGCGATGTAAACAGAAATACATTAAAAAGTTTCACTGACGAAAATCCGTTCTTAAACGCTAATATTAACATGCAAAACACGGTTGAGAAAATTAGCATTAGTGCGGGTATTAAAGGAACCGGCGGACCAGGTTTTGGCTATAAAGCTCGCTTTTACAGTAAAAAAATTACTGATATGCCTTTGTTTGTTAACAACTTCGAAAACTTCAATAAATTTGACGTGATTTACGATTTCGGAAACATGAAACTTCTTGGTTTAGAAGGAGAACTTTCGGTACAAGTTAGCGACGCATTAAAATGGACTGGAAAATTAAACATCGAAGATTACAAACCTGCAGTAGAGAAAGAAAGCTTTTTTAAACCACAATTACGTGTTACATCAAATTTAATGTATGCATATAATAACAAGTTAACTTTTAATGCAAGCTTAGCAGTACAAGGTGATAGCAAAGCTAAAATCTACAGTGTTAACCCTCAAATACAACCGCACGTTTATTTACCAACTCCAGATTACAGCCAGGAAACATACGTAAATGTTAAAGGATTTGCAGATTTAGGTGTTGGTGCAGATTATAAAATCAACAATAAATTTGGAGCATTTATCAAAGCCAATAACTTACTAAATACAAAATACAGCAGATTTTTGTACTACCCTAACAATGGTTTCAATATCTTTGGCGGCGTAAGCTACTCGTTTTAGTAGCTTTGCCCAACAATACTATTGATTGATACAAAATTATAAATTACTTTTACCAGAATGGATATTTTATTATACCTAACAGAACTACTGCAAACCCGCAAAAATGTGGGTGTTGCCGGTTTGGGTACCTTTTATAAAAAGAAATCCCCTGGTAAATACGATGCAGAGAAACACGCATTTTTACCGCCTAGCTTTACACTTGCTTTTACGACCGAGGTAAAAGAAAGCGAAGAACTTTCGAGTTACATTAGCGGTAAAAGAAACATTTCAACTGAATCTGCAAATTACTATATCCAAGAATTCGCAGAGCGGATTCAAAGTCAGCTGGACGAGATACACGAAGCAGATTTAACTCCTATCGGGATATTAAAATTTACCGAGGGAGAAACAATTTTAGTGCCGGCAGAAGAAAGTTACATTGCGCATGATTTTTATGGCTTACCAGAAGTTACCGACACGAAAGCAACTGAAGAAACCGTAAAAGCTGAAGAAGAAAAGCTGAAAGAGATAGTTGCAGAAAACACCTTGGAAGAAGAAAATCCAGGTCAAGAAACTGAAGAAGAAACCGTATTGGCTTTAGATGAACAAGAAACGTTTGAAGAAATTACTGAAGTACCAACGGAGAAAAAAACCTACCATCATCTTTCAGATGAACCACCGGTAATAGAAACTGTAGAAAAAGAAGAATTGGAGGACGTTGCTGAAGTAGCTCCTGTCGTTACAGAGGAACCTAAAAAAACGGTATTTCCTACCCCAGTTTACATAGAAGAGGAAGAACCTAAAAAGGGATTGCCTTTCTTTTTAAAAGTGTTAATTGCACTTTTGGTTATAGTAGCATTGGGTGCCGTGGTATATTTTGTTAATCCACAATTTTTTAATAACTATTTTAACAAGAACCAAACTAGCTTACAAAACGATAATGTTCCGGTAACTACTCCAGATAGCTTAGGTGTTATGGTCGACACTTCTAAAGAAGATAGTTTGGCGATTAACAATAACATGGTTACACTACAGAAAGACACTGTAAAAACTAAAACCATTGATAGTAGCAAAGTAGTTGTTTATGAAGTATTGGTAAGTGCAGTTGCTACCGAAAAGAAAGCTAATTCTATTATTAGGAATTTAGCCAAAGAAGGAATTTCAGCAAAAAAAATAAGACTATCCAGAACAATGATTAATATAAGCGCAGGATCATTTTTAGCAGAATATCCGGCCAAGTTATACAGAGATAGTTTAAGAAAAAAATTAAGAAACGAAGGAATTTATATACAACCCATAAACCCAAAAAAATAACATGATTACATTGCTTTTAGCAGTTCAAGACACAGTGAGCCAAGTTATCGATTCAGCAAACGTTGCCGCACCGGGCGTAGTTGCAGCACCAAAAGAACTTCATTTTATTGATTTATTATTTGCTGGTGGCTGGGTAATGGTACCGCTAGCTTTATTAGCATTTTTAGGTTTGGTTATTTTTACCGAGCGTTATTTAACCATTCGCAAATCTTCTAAAGATGAAACCAACTTAATGTTCCAAATTAAACAGAACATACACGAAGGCAGGTTAGACAGCGCAATTGCGTTGTGTAAAAACACCAAATCGCCTTTGGCAAGGATGCTTGAAAAAGGTTTAAAGAGAATTGGAAGACCCATTAAAGATATCGAGGGTGCTATTGAAAACACTGGTAAATTAGAGGTTGCCAAGCTTGAAAAAAACATTGGCATTTTAGGAATTATAGCAGGTATTGCTCCGATGCTTGGTTTCGTAGGTACGATTATCGGTGTAATTACCATCTTTCATGATGTTTCGATTAAAGGAGCCATTGAAATTGGAACAATCTCTGGTGGTTTATACACTAAAATGATTACTTCGGCAACCGGGCTAATTATTGGTATTATAGCATACGTATTGTACCACATTTTAAACATGATGGTCGAAAAAATTATCCTAAAAATGGAAACAGATGCTATCGAATTTATTGATTTATTAGAAGAGCCGGGCAAATAATGAATTTACGCAAGAGAAAAAAAGGTACGGTAGAGGTACACACCTCGGCACTAAACGATATCATGTTTTTTCTACTTTTGTTTTTTCTATTGGCATCTGCAGTAGCAAATCCTCAAGTAGTTAAACTTTTATTGCCACGGTCAGAATCTGGTCAACAATCAACTTCTCAAAAAACTGTTACCGTAACTATAGACGAGAACCTCAATTATTTCGTTGATAAACAAAGGGTAACTTTAGAAGATATGGAAGCAAGCATCCAAACCTACCAACAAGCTGCAACGGATTTAACCATTGTACTTTACGTTGCTAGAGGTGTTTCGATAGAAAATACCATGCAAGTTTTTGATGTGGCCAACAAATTGAAATTAAAAGTTGTTTTAGCAGTAGAACAGAAGAAAAAATAATGCAAACCAACGAAGAAAATAATTATCCAAAAGCATTTGCCATTTCTACCGGAATTATGGCTGGAATGTTGGCGCTTAGCTTTTTTCTAGTAATTGGTGCTTTTGAACCACCAGAAGATGTAGGTATGGGCGGTATGGTTGTAAACTATGGCACCTCGGTAGAAGGTATGGGTACAGATTACACTAGCATTGAAGAACCTTCTGTTGCAGAAAATGCAAACAATCAAATGCCTGACAAGATTACGCCAGAGCAACAAGTTACTCCTACCACTTCTTCTCAAATAAGCGATAAGAATATTGCTACACAGAATAGTGAAGATGCTGTAAGCGTTAACACCAAAGATAAAAAAAGCAATAGTGCGCCAACCAGTGCTAAGGAAACTAAACCAGCAGAGCAAACCATTAATCAAAATGCACTTTACAAGGGCAAAAAGAACAATGGCTCTGGGCAAGGCGATGGTACCGGAAATACGCCTGGTAACCAAGGTAGCATTAACGGCGATCCTTTGGCGCCAAACTATGGCGAAGGTGGATCAGGATTTGGTAACACCCCTATTCCACTTAGACGTTTTTCTAATCTGGTAATCCCTAATGATGATGGACAAAAAACAGGTAGAGTTGCTATTAGAATTTATTTCAATAAAAATGGAGCAATAACCAGAGCCAATCAAGAACTAAAGGGGTCTACGATTACTGATACGGAATTGGTTAACAAATGTATTCAAGCTGTGCTAAATTCTTCACTCAGTAAATCTGATGTTGGTGGCGATAACCAAACAGGTGTAGTTGTTTTTAACTTTAAGGTTAAGTAGTTCGACCAAAAAATTCATGCACTAAGCATTTAGCAAAAAATGACTTACGCCCAAACACTAGACTTTCTCTACAGTAAATTACCAATGTTTACCAGAGTTGGTGCTGTGGCAATAAAAAAAGACTTGCATAATACATTGGCTATGTGCAAAGCTTTGGGAAATCCGCAGAACAAATTCAAGAGCATACATATTGCTGGTACAAATGGGAAAGGCTCAACATCGCACATGTTGGCCGCAATTTTTCAAAAAGCTGGCTACAAAACCGGATTATATACCTCTCCACATTTAAAAGATTTTAGAGAGCGTATTCGGGTTAACGGAAAGGTGGTTTCAAAAAGCTTTGTTAAGGATTTTGTAAACGAGCAAAAAAAGCTAATTCAAGAAATTGAACCTTCATTTTTTGAAGTAACTGTAGCTATGGCGTTCGATTATTTTGCCAAACAAAAGGTAGATGTGGCGATTATCGAGGTCGGTTTAGGCGGTAGGTTAGATTCTACTAATATTATAATGCCTGAACTTTCGGTAATTACAAATATCAGTTTAGACCATACAAACATTCTCGGTAATACCTTGCCAGAAATTGCCTTTGAAAAAGCAGGAATAATCAAACCAAACATTCCTGTAATAATTGGCGAAAGGCATTTAGAAACCGAAGCTGTATTTATTACAAAAGCAACCGCCCAAAATGCAAATATCAGCTTTGCTGAAGATGTTGTGGACATTACGAATATTAAAAAAAATGCAAATTACTTAAGTGCCAACTTTAATTTCAAAAACGGAGAACAACTTGAAAACTTAAAGTCGGATTTGACTGGTAGTTATCAAACTAAAAATCTTCTCACCGTATTGGCATCTGTAGATCAGTTAAACAAAATTGGCGTTAATATAAGTTTAGATGCGGTAAAAGACGCATTAAGAAACGTTAAAAAAATTACCGGCTTGCAAGGTAGATGGCAAACGCTTAGTAAAAATCCATTGGTAATATGTGATACTGGCCACAACAAGGCCGGAATTACCGAAGTTCTTCAAAATATCAATCAAACTCCGCATCAAAATCTTCACTTTGTGATAGGGATGGTAAACGATAAAGATATAAGTGGCGTGTTAGCATTACTTCCAAAAAATGCAACTTACTATTTTTGCCAACCAAATCTAGAAAGGGCTTTAAACGTCCAACAGCTTTATAATCAAGCTAAAAATTACCAACTTGTCGGAAAAACTTATTTATCTGTTAAAGAAGCTTTTGTAACTGCTAAAGCAAATGCAAAGCCCAATGATCTTGTTTTTATAGGTGGAAGCACCTTTGTTGTAGCAGAAGTTTTATAATAAATTCATTTTTACTTCACAATCATATTCCTATTTTTACTACTTACAAAAACCAGTATAATGAGGAAGATACTTTTATTAGTCGTATTAATTTCAACTTTCAATCAAATTCACGCTCAAAAGTCGATTAAGCCTAAAACCACAGTTACACAATACCCAAAAACTGTAGACAGACCTAAGTTAGTGGTTGGCTTTGTTGTTGATCAAATGCGATGGGATTACCTTTACCGTTTCTACGATCGTTTCTCTAACGGTGGCTTCAGAAGGTTAATTAACGAAGGTTTTTCTGCCGAAAATACACTTATCCCCTATTTACCTACACAAACAGCTTGTGGTCACGCGTGTATCTATACAGGCTCCGTACCAGCTTTAAACGGCATTGTTGCCAACTCTTGGTACGATTCTATGGTAGGTAGAGACGTGTATTGCGTAGAGGATAAAAGCCAGAAAACAGTGGGTAGTACTTCAAATGCAGGTTTAATGTCTCCAAAAAATCTTCAAGTTAATACCATAACTGATGAGTTACGTATTGCTACAAATTTTCAAGCAAAAGTTATCAGTATTTCTCTAAAAGATAGAGGTTCTATTCTTCCAGGTGGTCACTCGGCAAATGCTGCGTATTGGCATGATGGATTAAGTGGAAACTGGATTACCAGTACACACTATATGGATAAATTACCAAATTGGGTTAACGAAGCTAATGCCAAAAGAGAAGGAGATAAATTTTTTGCGAACGATTGGAATACACTTTATCCAATTGAAACCTATGTAAGCAGCGACTCAAATAATGTAGCTTACGAAGGCCGTTTCAAAGACGAAACAGAGTCTTCATTTCCTCACAAAACCAAACAATACATCCGTAAAAATAACGAAATGATTAAAAGTTTGCCGTACGGCAACACCATGACTATCGATTTCGCGAAACTAGCTGTTGAAAAAGAAGAGTTAGGTAAAGACAATATAACTGATTTTTTGGCTATCAGCTGTTCTGCAACAGACTACGTAGGTCATCAGTTCGGTCCTAATTCAATTGAAATTGAAGATACCTACCTTAGGTTAGATAAAGATTTAGAAGGGCTCTTTAACCACCTAGATAAAACTGTAGGAAAAGGAAATTATTTGTTCTTCATTTCGGCAGATCATGGGGTTGCACATGCACCGGAGTTTTTAGCCAAAAATAAAATTCCAGCCGAAAGATTTACATCTAGGGCATTATATAGAAGTTTAGATACCTTAATGCAACAAAAATTTCAACTTAAAAAATCTATTGTTACCGTAACAAATGACCAGGTAATTTTCGATCATGAAGTAATTGAAAACAGTAAATTAGATTTTACAATGGTAAAAAATGCAGCTATTAATCACCTTAAAAAGCAAAAAAGTGTAAGCAATGCAATAGATTTAACAAATTTGTATAACACCACTATACCAGCAGAACTAAAAACCAGATTAGAAAATGGTTACAATCCAAAACTAAGTGGCGATATTCAAATTATCAACCATGCGGCGTGGTATAATTCAAGTTCACCTTCCGGAATCGGTCATGGTGGCTGGTACAATTACGATTCGCACATCCCGCTAATTTTTATGGGCTGGAATATTAAACCTGGTAAAACGTCTAAACAATATTACATGACAGATATCACCGCTACCCTAGCGACGATGTTGCGTATACAAATGCCTAATGGTTCTATTGGCAATCCAATTACCGAAATAACTAAATAAGATTAATTTAGAAAGGCAAAAGCAGGGCTACGATTATCGTAAGCCCTGCTTTTTGCTTATAGTCCTCACTCCACTTCGTTTCATTGCGGGCTATCCGCTCCAATCAGGCTTAAAAACGTTAAACAGTGCAACAAACCCAAGTTGCAAGCCGTAAATATCATTTCCTTATTTGCACTTTGTATTTAAGGCTTAGGCATACCGCAACTCCAAATAGTTTAACAAACCGTAGTGCTATAAACGGGATATAAGTGTAAATCTCCCGATTTTTCATCGGGAATTGAAACGATTAGCCCGACTAACGTTAATAACAGCATTTGGCACTGCTTTTCAATAAAATGGTTCATTCTTCTGTATCTATTAAGTGATTAACATTGCCAATCCTTAGTTTTTACTAACTTTGTAAACCAAATACAAAAACCTATAATGGAACAAATACAAGTCTACAAACCAAAAAATAAAATTCGTTTTGTAACTGCTGCGGCCCTTTTTGATGGCCACGATGCAACCATAAATATTATGCGCCGCATCTTGCAGTCGTCTGGTGCAGAAGTTATCCATTTAGGCCATAATCGTTCTGTAGAAGAAGTTGTAAATTGCGCCATTCAAGAAGATGTGCAAGGTATCGCCATGACATCTTATCAAGGTGGCCATATCGAATATTTTAAATACATGTACGATCTTTTGCAAGAAAGAGGTGCAAAACATATAAAGATTTTTGGCGGTGGCGGTGGTGTAATTTTACCTACAGAAATTGCAGAGTTGCAAGCCTACGGCATTACTAGAATTTACTCTCCAGATGATGGTCGTAAAATGGGCTTACAAGGCATGATAAACAACATGCTCGAACAAACCGATTTCATTACCACTAAAGCCATTACTAACGAGTTAAGCTACATTCCACAAAAAGAGGTTAAAAGCATTGCCTCTGCTATAACCGTTGCAGAAAACGATCCAGAAGGTGCTCAAAAATTTGTAGACGAGTTAAAAAAACTAACGCTAAACAACCAAGCTCCGGTTTTAGGTATAACAGGAACTGGCGGTTCTGGTAAATCATCTCTGGTAGATGAACTAGTACGAAGATTTTTAATAGAAGTAAAAGACAAATCTTTAGCTATTATTTCCGTCGACCCATCTAAACGAAAAACAGGCGGTGCATTGTTGGGCGATAGAATTAGAATGAATGCAATTAATAACCCTAGGGTTTATATGCGTTCGTTAGCCACACGACAGGCAAATTTAGCATTGTCTAAAAACGTACAAGAAAGCATTGACATTTGCAAAGCAGCCGGCTATGATTTGATTATTGTAGAAACCTCTGGTATTGGCCAGTCAGATACAGAAATAACAGAACATTGCGATGTTTCTCTGTATGTAATGACACCAGAGTTTGGTGCTGCAACGCAATTAGAAAAAATTGATATGCTGGATTTTGCAGATTTGGTTGCCATTAATAAGTTTGATAAACGCGGTGCTTTAGATGCCTTACGCGATGTGCGTAAACAATACAAGCGTAACCATAATCTTTTTGACGCAAAAGACGAGGATATCCCTGTTTATGGAACAATGGCATCGCAATTTAACGATCCCGGAATGAATAATCTTTTTGTTGCTTTGCTTAAAGGCATAAAGGATAAAACTGGAATGGATTTTATTTCAGGGATGGAGACTACAGAAATTCAATCCGAAAAAATTTATATCATCCCGCCCGATAGAATACGTTATCTTTCTGAAATTGCCGAAGCGAGTCAAACTTATAACGAGTGGGTAGAAAAGCAAAGTAAAATTGCCCGTAAACTCTATCAATTGCAAGGTGTAATGTCTTTTGCTAATGATTTTGAGAATTTTGGTGAGGGATTAAAAGAAGCGTATGATTATTTAGACGAACAACTTGATGGCGATTGCAAGCGTTTACTTCGCCAATGGCCAGAAACTAAGTTAAAGTACAAAGCCGAACATTTTATTTATAAAGTACGCGATAAGGAAATAAAGCAACCGTTATATTACGAATCGTTATCTAAACTACAAATTCCGAAGGTTTCTTTACCACGGTACGAAGATTGGGGTGACATATTAAGATGGTTACTTACAGAGAATGTGCCCGGAGAATTTCCTTATGCTGCTGGCGTATTCCCACTTAAAAGAGATGGTGAAGATCCGACACGTATGTTTGCCGGCGAGGGTGGTCCAGAGCGTACGAACAAAAGATTCCACTATGTTTCTTTGGGTCAACCTGCACATCGTCTATCAACCGCTTTTGATTCGGTTACGCTTTATGGTGAAGATCCGCATGTGCGACCAGATATTTACGGTAAAATAGGTAATTCTGGCGTTAGTATAGCTACGCTAGATGATGCTAAAAAACTATATTCTGGTTTTGATTTATGTGCGCCTTCAACTTCTGTTTCGATGACCATAAATGGCCCTGCGCCTATGCTTTTAGGTTTTTTTATGAATGCAGCCATAGATCAGCAGTGCGAAAAATATATCATCGAAAATGAGCTTCAATTAGAGGTTGAAAAGAAAATAACTGAGATTTATGAGGCAAAAGGTTCAAAGAGACCAAGTTATCAGGGAGAATTACCGATAGGAAATAACGGTTTGGGCCTAATGTTGTTAGGCGTAACCGGCGACCAAGTTTTGCCAGCTGATGTTTATGCAAAAATTAGAGCATATGCAATTAGTGCCGTTAGAGGTACCGTACAAGCGGATATTTTAAAAGAAGATCAAGCTCAAAACACTTGTATTTTCTCAACTGAGTTTGCTTTACGAATGATGGGCGATATTCAGAAATACTTTATCGATGAAAAAGTACGAAACTTCTACTCTGTTTCTATCTCAGGTTACCATATTGCAGAGGCTGGAGCAAATCCAATTTCTCAATTAGCATTTACGCTGAGTAATGGCTTCACTTTTGTAGAATATTACCTAAGCAGAGGAATGAATATTGATGATTTTGCACCAAATCTTTCGTTTTTCTTTAGCAATGGCATCGATCCAGAATATTCGGTGATTGGTCGCGTGGCCAGAAGAATTTGGGCAAAGGCTATCAAAAATAAATACAAAGGCAACGATCGTTCACAAAAATTAAAATACCACATTCAAACTTCTGGCCGTTCATTACATGCGCAAGAAATTGACTTTAATGATATAAGAACTACGTTACAAGCCTTGTATGCCATCTATGATAACTGTAATTCGTTACATACAAATGCATACGATGAAGCAATTACTACGCCAACAGAAGAATCTGTTCGCAGAGCGATGGCAATTCAACTTATTATAAACCGTGAATTAGGCCTCGCAAAGAACGAAAATCCGCTACAAGGAGCGTTTATTATTGAAGATTTAACAGATTTAGTGGAGGAAGCAGTTTTAGCAGAATTCAAGCGAATTAATGATCGAGGAGGTGTTTTAGGAGCAATGGAAACCATGTATCAACGCGGAAAAATCCAAGAAGAAAGTCTCTATTACGAAACGCTAAAACACACCGGCGAATTTCCAATCGTTGGTGTAAATACGTTCCTAAACAAAAATGGTTCTCCTACAATTGTACCAGGCGAAGTTATCCGCGCAACAGAAGAAGAAAAAGAATATCAAATTACAGCATTAAAGGATTTTCAAAACAGAAATGAAGACCATACTTCAGTGGCACTAAAAAACCTGCAAAAATCTGCAATCGCAGGTGAAAATATCTTTTCGCATTTGATGGAAGTTTGCAAAATTTGCTCGTTGGGTCAAATTAGTAAGGCCCTATATGAGGTTGGTGGCCAGTATCGCAGAAATATGTAAAAAGTAACATTAATCACTTTATGTAGAGACATTTATGATGATTTTTTAGGTGGTAATAGATAAATTAGCTTCACTTGAAATTCACTAAAACATCATAAATGTCTTCACTAAATTATATACCAGCATCAGAAGCTGTAAAAAAGATAAAATCGGGCAATAGGGTATTTTTACATGGGAGCGCAGCAACGCCTATACATATCATTCATGCGCTTCAAAATCGACACACAGAACTTAAAAATGTAGAGCTGGTAAGTATTACCAGTTTTGGCGATGTAGATTTTAATGATGAAAAATATAGAGAAAGCTTTTTCATCAATTCATTATTCGTCTCGGCAAATACACGCAAAATTGCAAATAGCAATTACGGAGATTACATACCTATCTTCTTAAGCCAAATCCCTCAGCTTTTTAAAACAAATATTCTTCCTGTCGATGTAGCAATAATTCATGTCTCGCCACCAGATGCTCATGGATACTGTTCTTTGGGAACATCTGTAGATATTGCTAGGGCAGCTGTTGAAGTTGCTAAATATATTATTGCTCAAGTAAATCCAAATATGCCACGTACGCATGGCGATAGTTTTGTGCATGTTGATAAAATAGACGCTCTGGTTTGGCATGAGGCAGAACTCCCCGAAATCAATTACGAGACAGGCGCAACCGATGCGATACGGTTAATAGGAAAAAATATAGCAGAGCTTATAGACGACGGCGCTACATTACAATTAGGTATTGGTACAATCCCAGACCAAGTGCTGAAAAATCTAATCAACCATAAAAATCTTGGTTTACATACCGAAATGCTGTCAGATGGCGTAATTCCACTTATCAAAAGCGGAGTTATAAATAATAGCAGAAAAAGAATAAATAAGGGAAAATCAGTTACTAGTTTCATGGCTGGCACAAAAAGCCTTTACAACTTTGTAAATGATAACCCAGAAATTGAGGTGTTGGATATTAGCTATGTAAATGATACGAGTGTTATCCGAAAAAACGATGATATGATTGCTATAAATAGTGCCATAGAAATAGATCTAACCGGACAAGTTTGCGCAGATTCAATCGGAATTTATCAATATTCTGGAATCGGCGGACAAATGGACTTTATGCGTGGTGCCTCACTTTCGCAAGGCGGAAAGCCTATTATAGCATTACCATCAATAACAAACAAAGGTATTAGTCGCATTACACCTTTTTTAAAGGAAGGTGCTGGCGTAGTTACAACTCGCGGCCATGTTCATTGGATTATTACAGAATATGGTAAGGTAAATCTTTTCGGCATGAATCTAAAGCAAAGGGCGAAAGCGCTCATCAGTATTGCGCATCCCACGCATCAAGAAAACCTAGAAAGAGCTTTCTACGAAAGGTTTAAATAAAAAAGGCGGGTTTTGCAACCCGCCTTCTCTTTATGCATGAATCCATTTAAATTTATAGTCGATACTTGGATTTTTCATCCGCTCTGCAACTCGCAAAAGTCTATTTGGCAAGTTTACGATATAATCTCTGGCTTTTTCTCCTGCTTCGTTTAATTCCTTCATACCCTCGATATTCCATTCCACAATAAGTTGCTTCAAAATATCTACATAATCAACAGCGGTGTAAACGCCTAATCTTTGCGCAGCATCAGTAAAATGACCAAAAACTTGACCAATCGGTAAACCAACTTCTCTCAAAAAGTGAGCCGGCATAACAATCTTTTTCTTCATCATATCTTCAAAAGCAAGCATTGCTTCAGTAGCATCAACTTTAAAAATCTGACCAATAAAGTCTTTGTATGCTTTAGCGTGTCTAGCTTCATCAGATGCTATTACACCGCACATTTTCGATAGTAATGTATCACCATCTTTCTTCGCTAAAGAAGCTACACGTCTATGTGAAACGTTGGTAGCCATCTCTTGAAAAGATGTGTATATAAAATTTCTATAAGGATCGTGACCTGTACCAATATCGAAGCCGTCTGCAATTAGATATTGAGTAGACATTTCCATTTGGCGCATATCTACACGACCAGACAAATACAAATATTTATTTAATAAATCGCCATGTCTATTTTCTTCAGAAGTCCACTGTCTATTCCACTTCATCCATCCGCTCTCTTCATCCTTACTTACACCTTCAACCATAGCTAACCATGATTCGTAAGTTGGTAATGCTTCTTCAGTTATAGTATCACCAATTAATACGGCAACTAAATCATAAGATAACTCGCTAGCACTTTGCTGCAAGTCTTTTATTTTTTCAAAAAAATCATCTTTGGTCGAATCAGGCAAAAAATCAGATGGTTGCCAAATTTCATCAATAGGCTTAAGATACTCAGGCATCATCTCTAGCATATACTTTTCTATATGCTGCATTACTTCCCTTCTTTTTTCTACGAAAAAACTCATGTATTTATATATGATTTATAAATAACAAAGATACATAATTTATCTGTTAACGCCGAAACTAATATTGGATTGTGCCTTCGGCAGCGAACTACGGGAAGGCCGCTGCAAATGCCGGGGCATGGCAGTCCTGGTGCGTTCGGTTCTCGGGACTTGATGCACCGTTCCGTTTTGGTTCGGACCTGCCGTAAACAAGGAAAGCCCCACCACTTCCGTGATGGGGCTTCCTTTAAGGTTTAGGCACCGACCTACTCTCCCACATGTTACTGCAGTACCATCGGCTCTGGCGGGCTTAACTTCTCTGTTCGGAATGGGAAGAGGTGGACACCGCCGATA